>Ga0209170_1000058_pt1 | contig 78072 bp, 88 predicted proteins | sample KloWWTKNB14_bulk_FD_187178 | JGI IMG/M metagenome (GOLD analysis project Ga0209170, IMG submission 187178) | Active sludge microbial communities from Klosterneuburg, Austria, studying microevolution and ecology of nitrifiers - Klosterneuburg... | ecosystem: Engineered > WWTP > Aerobic digester >...
ACGCAATTTGCGGCCACCTCTACTGTCTCAGTGCCCTGAACTTGAGGTCACAATTTGTGACCTCCATACCGGAGGATGAAACAGGAATTCTTGATGTCGCATTGCGCGACATCAAGTTGAGTTAAAAAGTGAGAGGTGAAATAGCATCACCATCCCATCCCCAGCCCCGACCTTTGTAACATGCCGAACGACCTTCAGTCCAATACCTTGTTGCGGGAAACGCAGCAAGCCACTACTGTTCGCGTGGTGAACAAAAGCCACCACCCGCTGCCCGCATACGCCACCGACCACAGTGCAGGCTTGGACCTTCGCGCCAACTTGGATGCGCCCATCACCCTCGCGCCCGGCACATACAAGCTCATACCCACGGGACTGTTCATCGAGCTGCCGGAAGGCACCGAGGCGCAGGTGCGGCCCCGCAGCGGTCTGGCCTTCAAGCATGGCGTCACGGTGTTGAATGCACCGGGCACCATCGATGCGGATTACCGCGGTGAAATAGGCGTTCTGCTGATCAATCATGGCAAGGAAGCCTTCGAGGTGAAGGACGGTGAAAGGGTGGCCCAATTGGTGGTTTCGCGTTACGAGCGCATTCGTTTCGAGGAAAACGCGGACCTTCGCGCCTCAGAACGCGGCACCGGCGGCTTCGGCCACACCGGTACGCATTGACCGTGAAGACCCCGATATGAAGATCATCGTTCCCATGGCCGGTATGGGCAAGCGGATGCGTCCGCACACCCACACCACCGCCAAACCCTTGTTGCCTATTGCGGGCAAACCCATTGTTCAACGCCTTGTTGAAGACCTCGCCAAGGTGGCCGGGGAACCCGTGGAGGAGGTTGCCTTTGTGACCAACCCGGCATTCGGTACCGCCGTGGAAGAGCAGCTGGTAGCCATCGCCAAGGGCGTTGGAGCGAAGGGGACCATCCATCACCAAACCGAGGCACTGGGCACCGCCCATGCCATCCTTTGTGCACAGAGCGCACTTTCCGGCCCCGTGATCGTCGCTTTTGCCGATACGCTCTTTCGTGCCGACATGAAACTGGATGCCGATCCCGATGGCGTGATCTGGGTGAACAAAGTGGAAGACCCGCGCGCTTTCGGCGTGGTAAAGCTGGATGACAAAGGCATCATCACCGAATTCGTGGAGAAGCCGCAGGAATTCGTGAGCGATCTGGCCATCATCGGCATCTACTACTTCAAGGATGGTGAGCGGCTGCGCGGTGAGATGCAATACCTCATCGATAACGACATCCGCGACAAGGGCGAATACCAGCTCACCAACGCCATGGAGCACATGAAGCAGAAAGGTGCCCGCTTCAAGGCCGGCACCGTGAGCGCGTGGATGGACTGCGGCAACAAGAACGCCATGGTGGATACCAACACCAAGGTGCTCGGTTTCATCAAGGATGAGAAAGGACTGGTGGACCCCAAGTTGAAGATGAACGACAGCGTGGTGATCCCGCCCTGCTTCATCGGCGAAGGCGTCACTTTGGACAAGGCCATTGTCGGACCTTATGTCTCCATCGAAAGCGGTAGTACGATCACCGGCAGCGTGGTGCGCAATTCCATCGTGCGTGCGAACGTTTCGATCACCGATGCCGTGATCGACAACAGCATGCTCGGCGAGCGCAGCTCCGTGCGCGGACAAGCCATGGACCTCAGCATCGGTGACGATTGTGCTGTAGCCTGAACCCCTCTATGACACGCATCTTCCTCCCTCTGTTCCTGATCGTTCTGCTGGCTTCTTGCAGCGGTACGAAAGCGGTAAACAGCGGCCCCTCCTCGCCGGATACGGAAGGCTCCGCGCCGAAGGACAAGCAGGCGATGGAGATGCGTCTTTTCTTGGACGCCACCAGTGCCCGGCTCCAAGGTGATCCCGGAAAGGCCGTACAGCTGTACCGTGCTGCACTGAAGGTGGATCCGACCAACGCCGCGGCCATGTTCGAGCTTGCCAAGCTGTACCACCAGGCGCAACAGGGCGACGAGGCGCTTGCCATGGCGAAGAAGGCCGTTGCAACGGACAAGACCAACATCTGGTACCGCTTTCTGCTGGCGGACCTCAGCACCCAACTTGGTGATCTTCCGGGTGCCACCAAGGCTTACCAGGGCATTCTGGATAAATGGCCTGAACGCTACGAGGTGTACTTCGGCTTGGCCGACGTGCTGAGCAAACAGAAAAAGATCGACGAGGCCCAAAAGGTCTACCGCGATCTGGAGAAGCGCATCGGGCCCAGTGAGGAGCTGGTGATGCGTGAATACGACATGTTGGTCGGAGCCAATGAGATCGGCAAGGCCCGCGACCTCTTGGAGCGGACCATCGCTGCGGACCCGGAGGATACGCACTACTGCGGCATGCTCGCTGAGGTGTACCAGGAACTGGGACAGGACGACAAGGCGTTGGAGCTGTACAAAAAGGCGATCGCCGCCGACCCCGATGACAGCATGACGCGCATCTCCTTGGCGCAGTTCTACTACGATAAGGGCGACCTGGAACAGGGTTACGAGCAATTGCGCGAGGCCTTTTCCGACCCCGACCTGGACATCGACCCGAAGATGCAGCTATTGCTGGGCTTTTACCAGATGACCGGCGCGGCCCAAGCTGATTCGGTGAACCAGCAGCTCGTCGAGCAGAGCCACCATTTGATCGACGTCTTGAAGAAGGCCCATCCGCAGTCCGGAAAGCCATGGTCCATCGAAGGGGACTTTTTCATGCGGGAAAAGAAACCCGAACAAGCGCGCGACGCATTTAGGGAAGCACTGGCGCATGAGCAGGACAAGTTCCCGATATGGAGCGCCCTGCTACAGCTGGACTACCAGCTGGCGGACTGGAAGTCACTGGACGAGGATGCCGCAAAAGCTGCGGATCTCTTTCCGACACAACCTGAGCTCTATCTCTATCAGGGTATTGCGCTCACCCAGCTCAAGCGGAACGAAGAAGCCATTGAAGCGCTGGTGACCGGGCGCGACCTGGTGGTGGACAACAAGCCGCTGGAAGCCCAGTTCTGGAGCCTGCTCGGTGATTCATATAACTCCGCGAAGGATTATCCCCAGAGCGATGAGGCTTATGGCAAGGCGCTCGCCATCAACCCCAACGATGCCAGCGCGCTGAACAATTGGTCCTATTACCTCAGCGAGCGTGGCGAAAAGCTCGCCAAGGCCGAGGAAATGAGCCGGAAGTGCAATGATCTTTCCCCGGGAGTGGCCACCTATATGGACACCTACGCTTGGATCCTCTACAAGGAAGGCCAATATGACAAGGCCAAGGAGTGGCAAGAGAAAGCCCTGAAGGCCAACGACAAGGACGAGGGTGTGTTGCTGGAACACTACGGGGACATACTCTTCAAGCTGGGGGATGTCGCTGGGGCGTTGGAGCAATGGAAAAAGGCTCAGGCCGCTGGAGGGGCTGGTGATCTCATCGACCGGAAGGTCAGCGAAGGGACCTTGGTGGAATGAGGCTACCGCTTTGGGTCATCCCCGCGGGACTTGTTGTCTTGTTTTCCGCTTGTCACAGTGGCAAGCCCCTGATCGGGAGAAGCACTAGCGATCTCCATCCGAAGAGCGCTGCCGAGCTCCAAGAAGACCTGGCGGCCCGCACCCCGGCCAATGCCCGCTATTTCAGTGCCAAGGCGGATATTTCACTGAAGACCACCACCGACAACAAGAGCTTCAAGGCGCACCTGCGGGTGGTGCGGGACAGCGCCGCTTGGGTCAGCATAACCCCGGCCTTGGGCATCGAAGTGGCGCGGGCATTGCTGACCACGGACTCGCTCTTCCTGATCGACAAGATCCATGACACCTATTGGCTCGGCGACACCACCCAGGCTCAGACCAAATTCGGCGTGAAGCCCACGCTGCAGCTCTTTCAGGACGCCTTGCTGGGGCTGCCCATCGGTCTCGATCCCACGGAAAAATACCGCAGCGACCGGGAGGACGGCATGTACACGCTCACCAGTAAGGAAAGACGGAAATTCGTTCGGGCCGCTGAGGATATTGCTCCCGGTGATACCCTGCCGAACGACAGGGACATGCGCGAAAAAAGGTTGGAGCGGACCTTGCGAAGGGCCGAACGGCACGACGCGATGGTGTACAAGTATTGGATAGATCCCGACAGTATGCGCGTAAGCCGTGTGCTCATTAGCGATCTTGCGCACGATCAACAGGCCGATGTGCGTTATATGGAACGAAAGACCGTGGACGGGCGCTCGATCCCCGCTCTCGTCATACTTTCTTTGTCCGCTCCGGACCAACAAGCCACAGGCACGTTGCGCTTGGACCGCATCCAACTGAATGGACCGCTCAACCTTCCCTTCCGCATTCCGGAGAAGTTCACTCCGATGGACTAGGTCATTAGCGCTGGTCCTGTTCCTCGGCACCTGCCTGATCCCGGCAGCCGCGCAGGGGAGAAAGGACCTGGAGAAGAAGCGCGACGCTCTGGACGCACAGATCAAGGAGACCAGCGCGCTGATCGAAAAGACCCGCGGAGACCAGCGTAGCACTCAACAGCAGGTACAATTGCTGGAAGCGCAGATCCGCCAGCGCCAAGAGCTGATCAACACCATGAACAGTGAGGTGTTCCGGATCGATCAAGAGATCCAGGACACGCGTGACAGCATCCGCACCTTGGAGACCGATCTGGAGAACCTCAAGGAGGAATATGGACGGATGGTGCAGTTCGCCTACATGAACAGGAACGCCTACGACCGGCTCAGTTACATTTTTGCGGCGGAAAGCTTTGCCCAAGCGTTCCGGCGATCGCGATATCTGGAGCAATTGGCACAGCAGCGCAGGCAACAGGCTACTTTGATCGAGGAGACGCGCACCATGCTCTCCGGTAAAGTGGATGTGCTGGCCGCCAGACGGAAGGACAAGACCAACCTGTTGGATCGCCAATTGACGGAGGCCCATAAGTTGAACGCAGACAAAAAGGGCCAGCAAAGTGCCTTGGATGGATTGAGAAAGGAGGAAGGCCGACTGCGCCAAGCCTTAAAGAAGCAGGAAAAGCAACGACAGGAATTAGCGGCCGCCATCCGCAAGTCCATCGAGGCGGAGATCGCCAAGAGCAGGAAGGCCGCAGGCAAGAGCGTAGCGCCGGGCACGGCACCGGGGAAAATGGAGTTCACCATGACCCCGGAAGCCAAGGAGCTGAACGCCGACTTCGAAAAGAACAAGGGCAAATTGCCCTGGCCCGTCGCAAAGGGCACCATCACCAGCGGGTTCGGCAAACAGGCCCATCCGGTGCTTCGTGGTATCATGATCGAGAACAACGGCCTTGACATCGGTTGTGTGCCCGGTGCGCCGGTGAGGGCCATCTTCCGCGGCGAGGTCAGCAGCGTGATCGTGATACCGGGCGCGGGCAAAGCCGTGATGTTGAGCCACGGGGCTTATCGCACCGTGTATAGCAACCTCCGGGAGGTGTCCGTGGCCAAGGGCGACCGGGTGGACACTAAGCAGGAGGTAGGCACCGTGATGACCGAGGACGGTGCCAGTACGGCGCATATCGAGATCTGGAAGATCGCCAGTGACGGTTCCCTGCAAAAAGTGGATCCCGCAATTTGGATCCTGCAATAGGAAGGGGGGAAGTTCCCCCGCACTACATTTGTCACCTCGGACGGACCGCTCTTTCGGCCGCCCGCTCAATCATGGGAAAATTAGGTCCTACGGAGATCATCCTCATCGTCGCGGTCATCCTACTGATCTTCGGAGGCAAGAAGATCCCCGAACTCATGCGTGGCCTCGGAAGAGGCATGAAGGAGTTCAAGGATGCCCAGAAGGACGACACCACGCCGCCTCCGGGCAACTCCTGAGCGCGCGTCCCCCGGCGCGATGAGCATGACGCGAACCTTTCACGAGGCCAAAGCCGCATTGGCATCCGGAACCACGACCGTGGTGGAGATGACCCGCGCGGCGCTTCGTGAGGCCCGGACGCTGGCTGATCTGAACATTTTCTTGGAGCTGTTCGAGGAAACCGCTCTGGCGAAGGCCGCAGAGGTGGATGCGAAGATCGCAGCGGGGACGGCCGGTCCATTGGCCGGGGCCATTATCAGCATCAAGGACAACCTCTGTTATACGGGCCATCACGTGTCCGCATCATCCCACATGCTGGAGGGCTATGTCAGCCCATACAGCGGCACTGTGGTGGAACGCATTCTGGCCGCTGACGCGGTGATCCTCGGGCGCACCAATTGCGACGAGTTCGCCATGGGCAGCAGCAACGAGAACAGCGCGTTCGGCGCGGTGGGCAACCCCGCAAACCCGGCCATGGTGCCCGGAGGAAGCAGCGGCGGCGCGGCGGCCTCGGTGGCTGCCGGGATCTGCCACATCGCGCTGGGCAGCGATACGGGCGGCTCCATCCGCCAGCCGGCCTCTTTTTGCGGCGTGACCGGGTTCAAGCCCACATACGGGCGCGTGAGCCGTTACGGGTTGATCGCCTTCGCCAGCTCATTCGACCAGATCGGGCCCTTTGCCCATGACACACGGGACATTGACAGTGTGTACCGTGTGATCGCCGGGCCGGACGAGCGGGACAATACCAGCAGCCACAAACCCTTGCCTTCCATTTCGGCGGAAACGGGAAAATTGAAGATCGGCTACTACGAACATTGCTTGGAGCATCCAGGAATGGACCCGGAGATCAAGGCCCATGTGAGCGGCCAGATCGAACGGCTCCGCGCCGACGGGCACACCGTGGAGCCGGTGGAACTGCCCATGGCGGACCTGTTCGTGCCCACGTACTACATCCTTTCCACCGCCGAGGCCAGCAGTAACCTGGCCCGCTTCGACGGCATACGTTACGGGCATCGTTCCCAGAGCGCCAAAGGGATCGACGAGACCTATCGGAAAAGCCGCACGGAGGGCTTCGGCCCCGAGGTGAAACGCCGGATCCTGTTGGGCACCTTCGTGTTAAGCGCCGGTTTCTATGATGCGTATTACGCCCAAGGCATGCGGGTGCGGCGGATCATCCGGGACAATACCCTGGACACCCTTTCCCGCTTCGACCTCGTGCTAACGCCCACTTGCCCCACCACCGCCTTCCCGCACGGCCACATCAGCGACCCCGTGACCATGTACCTGCAGGACATCTTCACCGTGCAGGCCAACCTTGCGGGCACACCGGCCATCTCGCTCCCCACGGGTACGCATTCCAACGGACTGCCCTTCGGTATCCAGCTCATGGCCAGACCATTTGATGATGAGCGGCTGCTGGCTATCTCGCAGCGCTTGTTCGGGGGGTGAAAAGGTTGCTTTCACCGCACCATCTCATACCGGTACCTCGGATCCAATTTAGTCGCATCCAAGGTATCCAACATCCCTTGCGTAAGCCGGATGGGATACAACGAAGCATTGACAGGCTCCAGCATGATCTTCCGCCACTGCTCATCGGAGATGCCGGTGTGCTTTTGTGCCATGATCACCTGCATGGTGAGCGCGTTAGGAGCTTCGGATCGGACTGGGTCTTTTTTGGACAGGATTTCAGGATTGACAGGATCGGGCGTCCCTGCCGGGACGGCGCTTTGCGCCCATGCCATCGCAGGTGCCAAGGCCAGTAGGGCTATGATGTTCCGCAACCTCATCGTTCCAAAATTACATGCGTGGCAACACTCCCATTTGCCCACGTAAGCTTGCATTGGTACATGCCCGCAGCCTGCCCGGCCAGCTCCACTTGGTGCAGGGTGCTCCACTGCGGTATGCGCTCGCGCAACACCACCCGCCCGGCCACATCGCGTATTTCCAACTGGCCTACCGTGGGCTGCGCCGGGTAGCTGAGTGTGAAGGCACTATTGGAGGGATTCGGATAAGCACGCACCGTAAGTGTTGGCGCTTGCTCCTGCACCCCCAAAGCCAACGTATCGCAAGGGCTGCCCGCCAAAGGCCCCAAAAAATAATTGGGGTGGTTGGGTAGGGAGTTCGAGTAATAGCGGGGAAGCTCAATGCCGTGCTGTACCATGTTGCAGGCCAAGCCCGGGGCATCCGGGTTGTTGATCACGTGCATGCGCAATGTACCGTTGCCCGTGCCGATATAGATCTTCCCGTCCGGTGCCAATTGCGCAATGTCGAACAGAGTGGCGAAGGGCGGGCTGGGTGAGTAAGTGCTGTCCCAATGGGCGATATGGACCATGCTCCCAGCGATATCGGAAGCCTCCGTGTCGTACTGGTACACGTCCGTCACTGCCGAGACATACAAGAAGCGACTATTCGGGGAAAAAGCCACGCCGACCTTGAAATTCAGGTTTGGGACCTGGACAGGTGCCGGCTCGGAGAACAGCCCCGTGCAACGGTCGAACCCGAAGATCTCTGTTCCGTCGACCACCGAACTCCGGGGCATGGCGAACTTGCTGCCGTCGGGAGAAAAACAAACCTGGCTGATAGGGTTTGAATTCGTAGTCCCAATGGACTGTATTCCATCCACCTGCACGCCCTGCGGTGTTACCAGCAGCCGGTAGAAGGTGCTCGTATCCTTTTTATGGCAGAACACCCACCAGTCCTGTCCGTTGGCGTGCCGCACGGCCGTGATCTTGCCCACATTCAAGGTGTCAGCGATCAATACTTGGTTCTTGCTCACCACCCTGCCCAAGCCACCTTCCAAGTCCATGTCGATGGTGGTGAGATACAAGGAATGGGCCGTGAAAGCCACTTGGTCGTCAATGGTCCCATGGAAAAGGTAAAAAATCCCTGGCGTGACCGGTGCGGGAAGGATCAAGCATCCTTGTGAAATGTGCAAGCCACTTGGATGTGATGTGTATTGCGAGGTATACGAACTGGGGTTCAGCCCTGCGCCGTTCTGCATCAAATTCCCATTGGCATCGGCCACGTACACACTATTGGTGCTGAAGAGCAAGTTGCCACCTTCGTCACTGATATTGGCGACCGTGCGTCCATAGTCCATCCACCGGTCCTCCGTTGTGATCAAAACATCGGAGGGGGTGAAATTCAGATCCAAACCACCCCAAGGTTCCGGTGATCCACCCGAACCATTGTATCCCATTGACCATCTATTGTTCACACCCTGGGCAAGTGCATGGTGCGTGATTCCCGCACCATGCACTATGCAACAGATCAAAAGGAACCGGAGTGTTCCATTCTGTGCCATCTTTCAGTGGGTCAAATCTTAGCGGACAATGGACAACCTGCCGTTACCCACTAAGCCCAGATCGGTGACAACCCGATAGTGGTACACGCCGGTGGCCAGCCCGCTTGTGGCAAAGGACATGTGGTAATCCTCTGCGGGAACGTTCAGCCGCATTACTTCTTTGCCTACCGAGTTGAACAAGATGAAGACACCGGGTTCTTCTAGTGGCTTGCCCAATACCAGTGTTGCCCCGTCCCTTGCCGGGTTGGGCACTACGCCAATGGTGTTCGTTTCACGTGCCACCAAGCTCTTCACAATGATGCCGTGCTGCAGACAGAGCTGCGGATCGTCGAATTGCTGTTCATCATCGATCAGGCGGTAGAGGGAACGTGCCCTGTACACGGAATTGCCGCCGACCATGGGGCATTGGTTCGCGATGAAGAACAGGGTGTTGGTCTGGTCCACAGTGAAGGTGTCCACCTCCTTGCCCACGGTGGACAAGTAGATCTCATTCACCTGCTTCTCGTTGCTTTCGATCAACTTGGTGGTGCCGACGTTGGTATTGGCTGCCTTTATGCTTTCGGCAGTAAGCACCTTGGTGGTTGCGGCCAGCTGGAGCGCGGAGTTGTTCCACGCGGTGAGGGTGCTGATGGTGCTGCGGTATCCGCTCAACCCGGAAAGGATCGCACTGCGTTGCGCGTCTGTCAGCGTGCTGTCATCCATTTCCACCATCCCTGATTTCACTGAGTCCATCAAGGTTTCGATCTGAGCACGGTTGGCCTGCAATTGTGCCACCACGCTGCTGTCCATGTTGCTCAGCGTCTTTTGGCTGTCGTCGATGGATTTGAAGGCGGCGGTGGTGCTGCCTTGGAGGTCGTTGTAGAAGTCGGCCAATTCCTGATCACTGTTGCGCAGGTCGGAGTCCTCGTCCAGCTTCTTGTACAGGCCGCCTTTCAGCATGTACTTGCTTTCTTCGGTATAGGGGTCGTTCTGCAAGCTGTCCTTGGCGATCAAATGGTCCAGCTCCGTGATGCCATATCCGTTCAGCATCGCGTGGAACTGCTTCTCCCTCCCGCCGGGTCTCCGCTTCGAGACCCTGCGGTCTGTGCTTGTTTCAATGTTCCCCATCTTCCCGTGTTTTCGTTTCACCGCACCATTTCATACCGGTACCTCGGATCCAATTGGGTCGCATCCAAGGTATCCAACATGGCTTGCGTGAGCCGGATGGGATACAAGGTAGCGTTGACAGGACCCAGCATGATCTTTCGCCATTGCTCATCGGAAATACCCGTATGCCTTTGCGCCATGACCACTTGCATGGTGAGCGCGTTGGGTGGATGGGATCTGGCAGGGTCCTTTTGGGACAGGATTGCAGGATTGACAGGATTGTTTCGCCCTGCGGCGATGCGGGCGCGCTGCACATCTTGCCCGCAAACCCACACCGGCACCAAAACGGCAAGAAGAAGGAAGTTCCGTATGCTCATCGTTCCAGCATGATATCGGTGGCAACACTCCCTTTTGCCCATGTGAGCTTGCACTGGTACATGCCCGCAGCTTGCCCGGCAAGCTCCACTTGGTGCAGGGTGCTCCACTGCGGTATGCGTTCATCCAGCACCACGCGCCCGGCCACATCGCGCACCTCCAATTCGCCCACCGTGGGCTGTGCCGGGTAGCTCAACGTAAAGTGGCCGCCTGCTGATGGATTAGGGTAGGCGCTTACTGTAAGGGATGGTGGCCGCTCCTGCACACCCAAGGCCAAGGTATCGCAAGGGCTGCCCGCCAAAGGCCCCAAGAAATAATTGGGGTGGTTGGGCAAGGAGTTGAAATAGTAGCGTGGAAGCTCGACGCCGTGCTGCACCATGTTGCAGGCCAGGCCCGGCTCGTCCGGGTTGTTGATCACATGCATTCGCAGGGTGCCGTTGCCCGTGCCGATATAGATCTTCCCGTCCGGTGCCAATTGGGCGATATCGAACACGGTTGCGAAGGGCGGGCTGGGGGAATAGGTGCTGTCCCAGTGTGCGATGTGGACCATGGAGGCGGCGATATCGGAAGCCTCCGTATCGAATTGGTTTACATCCAGAACGGAGGTGACATATACATATCTACTGTTGGGGGAAAACGCCACGCCGGCCATGTTGTTGGCATCAGGGATCGGGACCGTTACGGGGTTCGAGAACAAGCCTGTACAACGGTCGAAATCATAGATGTCCATATCACCACTCTGCAAATCCCCGTAATAGGCGAATTTGGTGCCGTCCGGGGAAAAGCAGACCTGACCATGATCTGGTGCCCGCACGGAGCCGATGTTTTGCACCCCGTCCACGGAAACTCCCGACGGGCTTACCAGTATACGGTAGAACGCATTGGTGTATGCTTTGTGGCAGAATACCCACCAGTCCCGTCCATTCGCGTGCCGCACGGCAGTGACCTTACCCGCGTTCAAGGTATCGGCAACCAAAATCTGATTCTTGCTCACCACTCCGCCCAAACCATTGGCCAACGCCATGTCGACGGTGGTGAGGTACAAGGCTATCGCCCTTGCGTAGGGCAGTATGTCGATCGTACTGTGTACCAAGTAATAGATCCCCGGCGTATCCGGCTTGGGAAGGATCAAGCAGCCTTGTGAAATGTACAACCCGCTCGGGGGGGACGAGTGTTGCGAGGTATACGAACTGGGGTTAAGGCCGCTTCCGTTCTGCATCAGATCCCCATTGGCATCGGCCACAAACACGCCGTTGGTGCTGAAGAGCAAGTTGCCACCTTCGTCACTGATATTGGCGACCGTGCGTCCATAGTCCATCCACCGGTCCTCCGTTGTGATCAAAACATCGGAGGGGGTGAAATTCAGATCCAAACCACCCCAAGGTTCCGGTGATCCACCCGAACCATTGTATCCCATTGACCATCTATTGTTCACACCCTGGGCAAGTGCATGGTGCGTGATTCCCGCACCATGCACTATGCAACAGATCAAAAGGAACCGGAGTGTTCCATTCTGTGCCATCTTTCAGTGGGTCAAATCTTAGCGGACAATGGACAACCTGCCGTTACCCACTAAGCCCAGATCGGTGACAACCCGATAGTGGTACACGCCGGTGGCCAGCCCGCTTGTGGCAAAGGACATGCGGTATTCCTCTGCGGGAACTTTCAGCCGCATTACTTCTTTGCCTACCGGGTTGAACAGGATGAAGACACCGGGTTCTTCTAGTGGCTTGCCCAATACCAGTGTTGCCCCGTCCCTTGCCGGGTTGGGCACTACGCCAATGGTGTTCGTTTCACGTGCCACCAAGCTCTTTACGATGATGCCGTGTTGCAGGCAAAGTTGCGGGTCGTCGAACTGTTGCTCATCATCGATCAGGCGGTACAATGAGCGTGCCCTATAGACCGAATTCCCACCGACCATGGGGCATTGGTTGGCGATGTAGAACAAGGTGTTGGACTGGTCCACGGTAAAGGTGTCCACATCTTTGCCCACGGTGGAGAGGTAGATCTCGTTCACCTGTTTCTCGTTGCTTTCGATCAACTTGGTCGTACCCACGTTGGTGTTGGCCGCCTTCTCCCTCCCGCCGGGTCTCCGCTTCGGGACCCTGCGGTCTGTGCTTGTTTCAATGTTCCCCATCTTCCCGTGCTTTCGTTTTCACCGCACCAGCTCATACCGGTACCGCATGTCCAATTTAGTCGCATCCAAGGTATCCAACATCGCCTGCGTAAGCCGGATGGGATACAACGAAGCATTCACCGGGTCCAGCATCATCCTCCGCCACTGCGCATCGGAAATACCGGTGTGCTTTTGCGCCATGATGACCTGCATGGTGAGCGCGTTCGGGGGATGGGATCTGACAGGGTCTTTTTTGGACAGGATCACAGGATTGACAGGATCGGGTGCCCCTGCCGGGGCGGGGCTTTGCGCCCATGCCATGGCAGGCACCAAGGCCAGTAGGGCTATGATGTTCCGCTTGCTCATCGTTCCAAAATTATATGCGTGGCAACGCTCTGCTGCCCCCACGTAAGCTTGCACTGGTACATGCCTGCAGCCTGCCCTGTTAGCTCCACTTGGTGCAGGGTACTCCACTGCGGTATACGCTCGCGCAGCACTACCCGCCCGGTTACATCACGTACCTCCAACGCGCCTACGGTGGGCTGGGCCGCGTAGCTTAGCGTAAAGGCTCCTTTTGAAGGATTTGGATAAGCCCTTAACGTGGCTGTTGAAACCACTTCATGCACACCCACATTTATGCCCAAACTATCGCAAACACTCCCATCCACAGGCCCCAAAAAGTAGTTGGGGTGATTGGGCAGGGAGTTCTCATAGTATCGGGGAAGCTCGATGCCGTGCTGCACCATGTTGCAGGCCAGGCCCGGCTCATCCGGGTTGTTGATCACATGCATGCGTAGCGTGCTGTTTCCGGTGCCGATGTAGATCTTCCCGTCCGGAGCTAATTGGGCGATATCGAACACCGTTGCGAAGGGCGGGCTGGGCGAATAGGTGCTGTCCCAATGGGCGATGTGGACCATGGAGCTGGCGATATCGGAAGCCTCAGTATCATATTGATACACGTCCAGTACCGAGGAAACATAGAGGAAGCGGCTGTTGGGGGAAAAGGCCAAGCCGCCTAAGCTGTTGGAATCATCGATGGTTATGTTCACCGGATCGGAGAACAAGCCGGTGCAGCGATCGAAATCGAAGATGTCCAGATCGGCCGTCCTATAAACGGCAGATCAAAACGGACAAGCCGTGCAGATCAAAACGGACAGATCCTGCCGTACAAAGATGCACGACAGGATCCCAAGTGTTCAAGCTCCCTTGAACGCCCATAAAAGGCCCGTTCAAGGAGCCTTACACAATACTCTGGATGAATACCAAAGAACGGCTCGCTTGGCGCACAGAGACCGGATCGTTGGTCGTCGCGTTCGGCTGCGATGTCCTGATGTCGTCCACTGGTGTGTAGTCAAGGCTTGAACCACCACTAACACCGCTTCCGCTTCCGTTGTAGTTGCGCGTGCGATCGTTGTACGGATGCGTGTGAGCTGGAAGATTATTGGCAGCGATCTGCACGCCGTCTGCGCCAGTAGCTTCACCCGCGTCACTTGGCGCACCCACGCCAGCAAAGAGCGAACCCGCACCGCTACTCGGCACGTTTGTCGCGCCCATTGGCACCATACCTCGCATGTCGAGCGTGCCGTTCATGCCGTTGCAAACAGCCCAGCCCTCAGAAGGCGTGCCGCTGATGCCCAGCCCTGTTGCGTCAAACCCCGCCATTGTCCCGAAGTAGGGCAGAATGCCGCCCTTCGGCACCACCCTGCCCTTCAGCCGCAGCATATCAATTGTGGACTTCCGCTGTAGATTAAGGCTGAAGCTACCGGTTGGGAATGCTACACCCACCTGCATCACCGCCTTGCGTTCCCTCATCACATGGTCCACCTGCCCGTCCGTGTTCGGCGTAGGATAGGTGTCGATACCTGTGTCCTGGACGGATAAGAAAACCACCTGCGATGCGGACTTGAGCACCGTGCTGCCGACCAGCGGCATGAACTCACCGGCCAAGCATACCACTCCATCTGTGATGGTGTAATTCATGCCTGTGCCTGCTACCACCTCGGTGATCTCGCCTCCTTGTACATAGAAGCTGTCCGTGACCGCGATGTAATCTGCGAAGGCATTGGCCAGCGCCTTCTGCGCCGCGTCCTGCATGAAGTCGGTGTGCTGGAAGGCGAATCGCCCTGTGCCAGACCTTGGCGTGAATCTATCCATTGTAGTCCTGGTAGTAATGAATGCCGTAAATGGCGTTGAACGGGCCGCGAATGATCACCCTCGGTCTGCGGCCAGCGAACCGATAGAGGTCAACGTGCGCAAAGACGGCCTTTGGTGCGATACCAAGCACCTCCGGAACGTTTATGTCGAATTCAAAGGGGTACAACACCGCATTGGCAAGGTCAGCGGCATCGAAGAAGGAATGCGCGAGCGGGTCGGCGACGTCCTCGAAGTAATCAATGGGTGCGTCCTCAATACTCCCGAAGAAGGTATAGTCGATGTGGTCGGGAAGAGTGAGCCAGATCCTCCGCTGCACATTGTCGAATTTGTCGTTCAGCGCCCATTCAAGGCTGTGATACAACCCGTTGTACTGCCACTCCTTGACCACGTCGTTCCGCAGTCTGCCGAACCACACATCCAGCGTGCCCAGCCTCCGGCAGAGCGCATAGGCCAGGGACTGGTTTTCCGGCCAACGGAACCAGACCGGCGAGTAGCGCCGGAGCAGCTTGCGGAGGTCGAAGGTGTACAGCATTAGATGCGGCCCTGCTGCCAGGTGATGGTAGTGATGATGGAGCTGAACGGGTCGAGCTGCATATGCCCGGCATAGCTGTGGTACAATCGCTGGACCGGCCTGAACGGGCCAGTGCTGCGTGCCTCCACCTGGTCGAACACCACGTCCACCACGCCGGTGACCGCGAGTATGGCCGAGCGCATGTCCTGAATGCGCAACACGCCGCCAAAGTCGAGCGTGATGAGGTAAGCGTCAAGGGCCAGCTTGACCGCGCTCTGTACCGCCATTATCGGCGTCTCTGGGTCATAGACCACCGTGCCGGTGATCTTCACCGAATCCGGGTCGCCGGTGATGGCGATCACTTGCACCGTAGGGCGGAGGTGCTGGAAGTAGTCATTCACCGCTGCCAGTTCCTCGGGCGTGAGCTTCTGCAATGGGGCTGTGAGACCCTTGGCCACCTTAACCTGTACAAGGTTCGCTCGCTCGGCCACTGCCGCATGCGTGATGATGCGGGCCGCAGGGTCGTCGACCGCGTAGCCGCCATCCAGTGAGGTCATCACCAATGTGTGCCCCATCTGGAACGCCTTTGCTTTGGCGATATACCACCAGCGGGTACCGTAGTGCCCGTCCCGGCTAAGTGCGATCACATCCAGTCGGTACCTATCCCACAACGCCTGCTGCACCATGGCGGCGTAGGCGAAGAGGCGGGCGAACAACCTCCACGGACTTACCGTACTGTCACTGCTCAGGTCTGCACGGAGCTGCGCGGAAGTATCCGGGCTGGGTGTCAGCTCCGCCAGCGCCACCTCCTGACTGGCCGTTCCGGCGATCTGATCGTAGATACTATCGGTCGTTGTAGCCATCTATGCAATCCTTTTCCAGGTCAATCGGCTGCTCGCTGCCAAGTGTGCGTTCTCTGCGCTATCATCCGTAGCGACAAATACTCGAACAGTACCACCTGTATCTATCGTCACCTCGGCATCGATGACATAGGCCATGTCCACAGCCTGCTCGATATGCGTTGCATCCGTATTCAGAGCCGCTGTGACGAACGCTTGTGTGGCACATCTTCCATCGGATGCCCATTGCTTCACCAATGTCCCGACGATCTTCCCAGAATCCGGCACAATGGCACACGCGACATAATTCGAGAGACCGCTCGTTTGAACCACAGCCGAAAGTCGCACTGCGTAAACGGCTTTTTCTAAGCCAAAGAATTCCAGTCCGGTGACCTCGCCGCCTGACCCGATGTCCTCAGTCGTATCAAGGCCATGCCCCGTCACAGAGCCTTCGTCCCATTTCGGCACGACGCTGAAGTCGATTGCCCTCTCACCGGCTGACATGGCCACGAAGACAGGAACAGCAATACCGTCAGGCCTTACATCGGTCCAGCCACCTGATCCGCTGAGGTAGTATTGCGCACCGGCGGTAAGCGAGCCGAACACCGCAGGGTCTCGCCAGTAGCCACGCCTTAGAATGCGGAACGCATTCGGTTCAGGCACCTCGATTACCATTCCGAGCACCTGCGCGGTAAGCCCATTCTCCACGCTCGACCTATGCCAGCCCGTGTTGTCATACCGCACCAGGTCGCCGACCGCGAAACCGTGGGCCTCCTGGCTTATAAAGGACTGGTCCACCAAGCACTCGGCGTAATCCTGTATGGCAAGGCTTTTCAATCCGAGGTTAGTCCGCGATGCGCCAACGTTGGTTACATCACTGAGGTTGCTCGCCTTGGCCAGCTTCCCCGTCACGGCCGTGTTGATCGCATTGACCTGCCCCTGCACCTTGCCGAAGGCGGCAAGGATGCTATCCGTGGCTGTGATGGCCGTGTTCGCTCCAGCGGTGTACCCGGTAAGCACCACGCCGCGAACGGCACTAAAGAAGCCGGACAATGTCAGCCCCTTGGTCCATGCCTGCCACCAGCGTTGCGGCGGCACCAGCAGCGCGGTGTTCGTGCTCGCGCTGTCCTCTGCCTGCGCTTGCGTGGCCACAACGCGATTGGACTCGATCACTTGCCAGTTCCCGTCCGTTTGACCAGGCGTATCCACCAAGGCCACAGCGAGGTCCTCGCTGTCCACCGTGCGCGCACCCATGGCGCCACCCGACAGGCGGAACGTGTCGCCGCGACTGATCGCCACACCGGCGAAGGTGGTCGGGTAGCTCCCCGAAGGTGCAAACGCCTCCGGTGCCTTTAGCGTGCCATCGATCAACGCGGCCACGGCATCCACCTCCGCCGTGGTGGCCAGCGTGCCGTCCTTGTCAGGCAAAAGAAGCGTACGCAATGCCGTGAGGCTGGCCGGAGCCTTCACACGCGCCATGTTCGCGCCTTGCTCGAAATTAACGCCATCGAACTCGCTCACCGTGATGCTGCGCCCATTGGTCTCCGAGCCATTCACCAATACGGCATGCAGGTCCTGTGCATCCAAGTCCTCAACCAGCGCGACCGTCCCGTACCGATCCGGTAGGTAGATCGTGTTATCATCCGATACGGATATCGGCCTAAGCGACAGCGTTCCTTCACTCTCCGGACCTCGGAAGTCGATCCTCTGTCCGGAGGACACCTCAATGTTATTCGCCCCGGTCGTGTGCCCTACTGCGAGTACCTGCTCCAGATTCGGCGCAGGCGGAGCGCCGAGGCTAAGCCACACGGCATCGTCCGTTCCTGGCTGGGTGCCCGTGTCCGGCGGGCCACCGGCAAAGAGCCACAGGAACCCGTTATGCGACACGAGCACCTGATCGGTGTATTCCAAGCCTTCGTCCCACGGCTGTATGGAGCCGGTGGCTGCTGGGACCGCGCCAATGATAGCGATCAGCGAAGCCGCCATGTCCTTCAATAGGAGCTGCGTGCGGGTCCCGGTATTCTCGTTCGCTCCGTTGGCTGTCATGTCCGCTATAATGCGGGCAAGCAAGGCCTCAAGTGTGCTGTATGTCGGCATCTATTCGTTATTGAAGTCGTCGCTGAAGTCGTCGTTGAAGTCACCGCCGGTCAGCTCTTCAGCCTCGTCGGCGTTGGTGGATGGGACCACGCCGAGCTTGCGCATGGCGTTGTACATCGGCAGGTTGATCGGTTCGCCGGTGATCACCAGCTCGGTGCCGGGCTGGAGGTCCGTGCAAAAGCCATCTGTGAACACGTCCTCATTGCCGAAGACGATGAGGCTCACGCCATCAATGCTACCGTACTCCTGGAGGGCCAAGTCCTCCAAGCATTGGCCCGGCTGTACTGTGATGGAGCGCTCAGCCATTGGTGTTCAGCTTTATCCCTCCCACCACATCAGGCCAGCGCTTACCGTCGCGCTCTACTTGAACGCGCACGATGCGCTCCAGCTCCGAGCGCGTCATGCGTGCGTTTGTGCGCTTCACCAGGTCGCAGCCAGCCAGCGGGTCGTGACGCAGCTCTCCCTTGTTCGAGAGCATCAGCAGCGCCACCTCTTGGGTGAAGCTCGACCCTGTCGCCACCCCTCCGTTACGGATGATCAAGCGCCCGGTGTCGTCGAGCAGCATGTCGCGTTGATCGTTAGCCATGCTTGACCGTGGGATTTTGCAGCAACGCGCTGGCAGTAAGTGTCAAGGGTTGTGCCGACCAGTTCGCGAGAAAGAGCTTCAAACTCGCGCCACTATCCGGAGCGCCGGTCGTAGGCACCCATGCGGCGAGCAGCGTCTTCAACTGGTTCACGTCCTTCTGCACCTTGGCCAGTTCCTGGGCGGCCACGTCGGCCTTCACCAGACCACCGAACTGCTTGCCGTTGATCCTCCGCTCTTGCACCTGTTCGGCAAAGAGCAGGAAGGTGGCCGTGCCGTGGTTCTCCACCAGCCCCAGCAGTACCTTACTGTTGGGCTTGGGCACGGTGATATCATCGCCGATGCCCAGCAGCACGTCATCATAGTCCAGCCCCTCGCGGGTGGCCACCATGGTCCCCTCGTTCACGTTCGTGCTCTTGCACGTGGCCCACACGGTCTGCACCGGCACGCGAGCCTTTATCTGGGCGATGATGGCCTGCTTCAGCTCCTCTAATTCGTCCATTGCTGCGCCAGTTTTACCGTTCGCTCAAAGCCGTCAGGGCCGAAGCTCACCGCTACGCCTTCGGCCAAGTAGTGGCCATCGCGCTCGGGGTAGTCGGTGCTCGTGAGCTGCACCTTGTCACCATGCTGTAAAAAGGGGATGCCGAAGCCCTTGAAGCTCCCTTCATATCCGTCGTACTTGAACTTCAGCATGTCGGCCTCGGCCAGCTTCTTCAGCTCAGCCTTGCTCTGGATGCCGTAATAGTTCAAGGTGCGCGATTCACCGTCCGGGTCGCCCACCTCCACCTCCACGGAGGTGCCATCCCGCAGGATGCTCTTCGCCGTCACCTTCAGCGCCACGTCCTCTTCCGTGCGGTAGGTCAGGCTGTTGTCCTTCACGTTCTGCTCCATCCGGTACTTCACTTCCCTTGCGCCGGATGCGAACAGGATGCCGCAGTACACGGTGTCGCCCTTCAGGTAGGTCACCAGGCCGAACTCGTCCTTCAGTGCCTTGAAGGCGTCACCTTTCCGGGCGCGCTCAATGCGCATCGGGCCGATCGTGGCATCCAGCGCCTGCACCTTGTAGGTATCTCCGACCAGGTCGCGCAGCATGGTCGGCACGTGGGCGGAACTATATGCCTTATTGAACGGCTGTTGAAGGAGCTTCCAAAGGCCGTCCCTGCATTCGATGACAACGGGTACGGCAGCGCCTACGGAGGTGACATACCCCCCGAAGTCAACCTCGCGCAGGTCGCCGTCGTACCCCAAAGAGATGCGCACCTCGTCACCACGCCGGACCAGCTTCTTCAGCTCCTCATTACGGAACTCCGGTATGTTACGCGGTAGCGTTATCGTGGCCTTCTGGCACACGTCCTGCACGTTGCTCTCCACCTCCACGCTGCCCACCTTGCGGATCACCACGAAGCCGCGACGGGCGTTCGCAGGGAAGATGATGTATGCGCACATGGCCAAGGTCATGGTCTGCGGTTTTTAAGGCGGCGCTTCGTGCGTTCCCTCCGGGCCAAGCGCCACGCCCAAAATCCCGCGCCTTTGGCCACGCCACCGGCGAAGCCACAAAGCGCCGCCACAGCGACGGCACGCCATACCACCGGGTCGCCGAACCAGCTCAGCATCCCCGCACCCATGCTGAGCACTATCGTCATCAATGGATTATCGTGGTGCGCACTCATTGAATAAGGAGTTCGATCGCGGCATCGCTGTCGCATTGCATTTGGAAGCCGATCATGCGAGGTCGACCTGGCAGTTGGCTGAAGTTGACAGAGCGGATCACCAGGCGCTCGATGCCGCGCCGGTTGAACAGCGGTGCGGTAACGCCAATGCTGTCAGCCAGCCGCTCGAACTCCAGCAGCCGTTCCTCCATGGCCTCTATTGTGGTGGCATCATTAGGATGATTCGCCTCATCGAGCATGATGCCGCTGATGCGGATATCCCAATCCCCGAAGCCATAGACCTCCTTCACGCTGCCGGAGCTGGCGGACACCTGCGTCTTGGTCACGGTCTTCGTGGTGCTCATCTCCACCACGCTGCTCACCGGCAAGCGCAGCTCACCCATTTCCACCTGCTCCACCCGGCCATCCGTGGCGTAACGTTTAAGGACGCCGCCCTTGAAGGTGATCGGGTACAGGATCGGCGTACTGATGGAGCTCATCGGTTGCACCTGGTCGTCGGGCACCACCTGAATGCCCGCGAAGCTCACCTGCGGCGCTTCCTGCTGTGCGGCCTCGGCGATGCCGGGGAAGGTCACAGGCCGAGCGATGCCGTACAACAGCGAGAGGGCGGAGGGAATGCTGAAGCGCGGCTCTTGCATTAGCCCATGCTGTATTGAGCGTCGTTCAACTTCTGCACCAACGCACCCACCACGCGATCAGCAGCAGCGCGCGCCCCCATGTTGCCGTCCTTGGGCAGGCTGAACACATTGTTCATGGTGATCGTCATGGTGATGGTGCGCCCGCTGCCCCCGTCGCCGCCCACCGTGACGCCCTTCCCGTCCCCCTTGGCATCGCTCCCACCCACCAGCTTCCCCGCGCCGAGGTTCGAACCGGATGGAGGTACCACATCCATGGCGTCCATGCCTGCGGTACCCGTCGCTGCTTCCTCCGCCTTGTCGGCACGGAACGACTTCCGTCCTTCGGCATCTCCCTTGGCATAAGCGAGGCCCATACGAAGACCCATACCCTCGCTCTGCTTGACGGCCTCCTTGACCGCAGTGAATGGCGACATTATGTTGTCGACCATTCCTTTGCCGAACTGCTCAACACCGCCCTTCAGTTGCTCCCAGCCTTTATCCGTATCGCCGGTGATCATCTCCCACACACCACCGAGAGCACCGCCCACACCCTTCACCATCTCAATGATGCCGCCGAATGCCGCCTTCACCACTTCCCATATCCCACTGAACACCTCCTTGGTCGACTCCCAGAAGCCATACAGGAACGCCCTGAACCCCTCGAAGTGGTTCCAGCAGTAGACCGCAGCGGCGACCAAGGCACCGATGGCCACCACCACGATACCGATCGGGTTGCTCAACATCGCCGCGCCCAGCTTCAGGAAGCCGGTCACGCCGGTCTTCAGGGCGCTGAACAGTTTGGTGTCCATGATCATCGCCAGCCCCTTCTGCGCGTTCGCCAGGTCCGCGATCATGCTGATGCTGGAGAAGCCTGTGTTCATAAAGGGAAGGAAGCTCTCCGTGGCATTGAACACGGAGATGCCGAAGTCGCTGAACTGCGCCTTCCACCGGCTCATACGCTCGGCGTAGGTGCCCATCACAGTAGCAGCTTGCTCCGTGGCCGTGTTGGTGCCGGTGATCTTGGTGGTGTATTCGCCCAGCAGGTCCGTATTGCCGATCATGGCCTGTGCGCCCGCAGCGTTCTCCCGCCCGAAGAGCTTTACCATCAAGGCCGTGTCGTTCGCCACGGGCTTCAATAGCTCCAAACGCTCCTTCAGGGTCAGCGAGGTATCGCCCAGGGCGTTGATGCTGATACCCGCATGCTTCAGCTCCTTCTGCACATCGTCCGGAAGGAAGCGGCCCTGGCTCAGGATGGAGAGCGTGTTCTTCAGCGCTACCCCGCCCTCACTGGCCTTCAGTCCGGCTTTGTCCAACACCTCCAGTGCCGCCGCGGTCTCCTCATAGTTCAGACCAGCACGCATGGCGGTGGCACCGGCGCGCATCATACCATCCTTCAATGCAGGCAGTTCGGCACTGCCCTCCTTTGCTGCTGCGGCCATGACGTTCATGATCCGCGTCATCTCCTTGGTCGCGTTGGCGGGGTTCGTCAGGTCCACGCCGAACTGGTTCATCACCGTGGTGAGCACCTCGGTAGCGCCAGCCGTATCGCCGCCCATGGTCTTGCCGAGCAGGATGGCATTGCGGGCCATGTCGTTCAGCAGGGCGGGCTGTTTGGCCAGTTCCGGGCTGAGCTGCGACAGGAGCAGCTTGTACGTGTTCACCGAGTCCGATGCCTCGCCGCCGAGCTGCTTGGTCAGCTCGCGGGCCATGCCGCCCACATCGTCGAGGTCCTTGCCCGCCAGCCCGGTGATGGCGCTCAGGTCCGCCATACTGCTTTGGAAGCGGATGCCCGGCTCCACGGCCTCGTTCAGCTTGTTGCCGATGGTCTGGAAGCTCTGCGCGATGGCGCTGATGTCGATCGCACGGGTCTTCTCCAGCCCGCCGTTCAGCTTCTTCACACCGGCGTTCACGCCGTCCAGTTCCTTCTGCGTGGCCGCAAGCTCCTTCTTCAGGCTGCCGCGCTCGGCGGCATCCTTGCTGCTGCGGATCCGGCTGCCCAGGTCGCGCATCTTGTCCTCCAGCTCCTTGGTCTTCTGGATCGGTGCGATGATGTCCGTCACCAAGGCGCGCATGGCACCGTCCACCGTGCCCTCCAAGCCGGACACGCTGCCCTGTGCGGCCTGCACGCTCTGCTTCACATGCCCGAAGCCGCTGGTAGCCGCGCTATCGATCGCCCCGATACCCGGCACCACCCTGCCGAACTGCGTTTGCAGCTTGGTAAGGTCGCCGAAGATCCCTTGCAGGATCTCGATATCAATGGTGATCTTCTCGGCCATGCGCTATTTGATCAGGCCGAGGCGCTTCCCCAGCAGCTCAGCCTTATGGTGGAGCAGCCAGCTTGCCTCGGTCCATCGGTCGATGAACTCCTCGTCACTCAACCCCGAAGGGTCGATCCCGAACTCGCTGCGTACCAGGGCGCAGCCCTTGCGCAACTGGTCGGCGTCCGGGCTGGGATCTATTCCCCGGAGCCGTATGGCTCCCCCACCTCCGCCTCCAGCACGCGGAAGATGCCCGCCACCGCCTTCACGGCGGCCAAGTGGACCTCCTCGTCGGTATCCATGGCAGGGTCCGCTGCCAGCTTGCAGGCGCTGTACAGTGCATCGCCGATGGCGAGCGGGTTGGCGGCAGTGGAGGCCGCGCTCATGTCCATCAGCCTCGGCTTGCGGAACAGGCCCACGCGGGTCTTCCCGTCCACCTTCACCACCACGGGGTAAACCCTGCCGTGCTTGGCCTCCAGCGCCTTCAGCTGCGCTTCCGTTACGCCTTCCGGCAGTTCCTTCTTCTTGCTCATTGGGGGGGGATCGTTAAGTGTCGGGGTCTATTCCACGTTCCAGTCGATGTGCGTGCAGAACGTGGGCATCTCCACGGGGACGCTCTTGTCCCCTTGGCTCAGGTCACGGGCCTGGCCGGTGAACTGGAAGTTGCGGATCACGTCCTTCGTGACCTTGCCGTTGCGCATGGTGAGCACGGGGAAGTCCGTGGGCGGCACGTCCTGGATGCGAAGTCCGGGAGGCAGGCTGGCCATTATCGCGTCCACCTCCTCCTTCAGCAGGGTAAGGCCGCACTCGGCCTTGTAGTTTCCCGTGCCGCTACCGATGGGCATGTTGCCGCCGCCGTAGACGGCCTCCTTCTCGGTGCTGTCCTTGTAAGAGACCTTGCTCACGCCTACGAGCTTGCGCCCAAAGAGGACGAATTGGTGGTCGCGCCACCCTGCAACGTTGCCGAAATTGTTGACCACTTCCATTATGCTGCTTGTGCGGGGTTGGTGAATCCGATCTCTCCTTCGATCTCCTTGGCAATGCCTTGCGGCACGATGCGGAGCTTGGTGACCACCTTGCCCTGGGCGATCACGTCCTGGGCGGGGTCAAGTACGAAGCGGTAGCTGGCGATCTCGCCTTCCGCCACCAGCGTATCGAGCTGCCGCTTGGCGGCGGCATCCCAATCGGCGAGGGTGGCCGGTGCGATCTTGCCGTCCGGCGCTGTGAATACGCGGCTGTTTATCCGGGGGATCAGGGCGCGGCGCACCATGCGCGCGGCCTCGTTCCAGATCCGGTTGATGTGTACGGTGTTGTAGTCGTCCGTACTGGTGGTGCAGGTTGCGTCGGCGTTCAGGTACACGCCGGGATAGCCTTCATATCTACCAGCATAGCTGTACGCATTGGTGGTGTACAGGGTGCGCCGGTTCTGCGGCACAGTTGTGAACGTCTCGCCCGTGCTGAGACCCACCTTCATCCACCGGTTCTTGCGGATGTCCACCATGCTGTAGTTCTCGCTGCCCCGGCGCTCGCTGGGGTAGCGCTCAAGCGTCAAGCTGCCCTTGCTCTCGCTCAGCATACGGACGCCGATACTGGCCAGCTCAACGCCCACGGCAGCCGTGCGCAACAGGCCCGGCTCCGCGAGCGGTTCCAGGTAGCCGAAGTCACAGGCCACCGTCACCACCACCTGCGGGCAGTCAATGGCCTTCAGGTCCACGTTCACAGCAGGGTTGGCCCATGCACCTTCGACCACTACGGTATCCACGTACACATTGGCGGTCCGCCACTTCTCCGCCCAGGTCTGGGCGGCTGCGGCCACGGTGAGCACCGGGGGCGCGAAGCCGCTGGTGAGCACATAGGCAACGCCGGGGTCCGGGTCCAGCCCGAATACCACGCCAACGAAGCGCAGGCTGTTCTGCGACATGGCCATCAGTTGGTCCGCCGGTCCGTCGTCGGCGAAGATGTCCGCGTCCGCCACGGCACTGCCATTGTGGACGTACAGCTTGCCGTCAGGGTTCAACCGGAAGTATTCGCTCACGTGGTAGTAGGTGAGTGCCGAGCATCCAGCGGCCACCGCGTTCGCGTCCGTGGCTGCGCTGAGGCCGAGCGCCACGGCGTCGTCCACACTGTTCAGCTCGTGGTTGGTGTCCAGCGGGAAGGTAGTGGCCACGGCATAGCCGTTGGCGATCACCATGCTGCCCACGTTGCGGTCACTGGGCGCTTGCTGCCCGAGGCCGCCGCCTATCTTGATGATCTTAGGTCCGAGGAAGCTCATTCAATTCGTTTTAGATGCCGGTTCAATGCCGTTGCACGGACCTTATTTCTTCTTCTTCGACGTCTTGGCGGGAGCCTTGTCGGCCTCGGCCTTTGCGGCTTCCGCTTTGGCTTTCGCCTCTGCCTCCTCCTTGGCCTTGGCGGCTTCGGTATCCGCTTTGGCTTTCGCCTCTGCCTCCTCCTTGGCCTTGGCGGCTTCGGTATCCGCTTTGGCTTTCGCCTCTGCCTCCTCCTTGGCCTTGACGGCTTCGGTATCCGCTTTGGCCTGTGCGGCCTTCTCCTTGGCAATGCGCTCGCCTTCCAGCTTGGCATTATCCTCGGCGCTCATCACCACATCGCTCCGGTCGCGCTCCACACGCACCGGCTCGGGCATGCCGCTTTGGGCAGCATGGTTGGTGGCGTAGTTGGCGTTCAGAAAGGCTTGGCCATCCTCGGTCACATACACCTCCTTGGCGTCGGCGTACTGTGCCAGCACGGCACGGGCGGCGCTGCTCATCAACTTGTTCATCGCTCTAAAAGGGTTTGATGTAGAATCGGGAAAGAGCTACCAGCGCAGCCAACACCAGCGCTCCGTAGAACCACCATGGCAAGCGTGTCTTCACCACCTTGGTAACAGTGGTCACCGTCGTGTCCTGGTGCTCCTTGGTCCAAGTGTCCCAAAGCCTCGCCTTGATGGCATCGCTGTCGCACACGCAGTCCGCTTCGACTCGCCCGTCCAGCACGCTCAGCGTACTGGTGGCGCGACCTTTGGTCTTCGTCCGTGGCGGCACGTCCGGCACCTGCACGGGCAAAGGCAGGGTTTGATGCACGGCTTCCCGTGGTACGGGCAGCAGCGTATCCCGAGGTATTTTGACGACGGTGGTCTCGGTATGCGAGACGGTATCCGTCGTTACCCGGCGCGTGGTCTTGCACGCTGCCAGTACCAGTAGCGCGCACAGCGCCAGCATCTTGTATGTAGTTCGTGATCGCATAGACCTTGCTGAGTTGGCGGCGGCGAGCGTAAACGCCGTCACCGTCGCGGCTTCCGGGTTCACTGGTATTCCCCTCCACCGTAGTGATGTACCTACCGTCGAAGCCCGTAACGATACCCACGTGGCCGACCCGGCCAAGGCTCTCGAAGTAGAGGCTGAACACATCGCCGGGCATAGGCATGCGGGACGCCTTACGGGGCGTCCATACCCGTGCGGAAACCCCGGAAAACGCAGGGGACCAACCCGTGGAAGGGTTGCGCACGCCACAGGCCGACAGATGATAGCTGACGAACGCGGCGCACCAGGGCGCTCCCTTCTTCAGGTGTACAAATGCGAGATATTCCTCCACCTCCGGTCCGTCGTTATGACCGGTAGCTTCGCGGACGCCAACGGCATCCTGGGCCGTGCTCACCACGCAATCCCGCTGGCGGTAAGGAGCTGCGGCACTGGCCGTGTTGCAGGCGCTCATGGCCAGCAGCACCAAGGAGAGCAGCAGCATGGCGAACGTGCGCATGCTCAGGCTCATCTTCTGGTCACCGGTCATCTTGTCAAAGCCGTTGTACACGTCCGACTTCAGGTAGCGATAGCCTTTGGGCAACACCACCCGCAGGGCAAGCCAAGCGGAGGTGGTGTAGATCACCAAGCGGAGCAGCGTCCACACCACCGTCTCGGTCTCAGCGGCCAGGTCGTACTGGCCCGTGGTGGGCCAGTACGTGCGACCCAACCAGCGGACGAGCAGCAGCAGCAGACTGATCAGCGTGATGGCCACCAGCTCCTCCTTGTATGTCCTCAGGTTCTTCACGGTCGCTTAGATGCTGTCGCTCACGATCGCTCCGAAGCCGAGGTTCTTCAGCGGGGCCACCACGTGGTAGACCTGGAAGCCCACCACGCTCTCACGCATGGTCGGGTTGGAATACTTGTCCTGGTAGAACATCTCCACCGTGCCCGTGGCCTGGAAGGCGCGGGGGGCGAAGAAGCAGGTGCTGGAGTTGCGGTCGGTACCCACGGCTGCTGCGCCGAAGGCCTTCTTCGCGTTGCTCGCGTCGAAGATGGCAGGGGTCACGTCCTCGAAGATGTCGAAGCCGTAGAAGCGCCCGATGATGCTACCCTCCGCCGTGTTGTTGTACCGGAGCTGGAAGCTCTGGTCCTCCAACAGGAGGTCGCTCACGTGGTCGGCGCACAGGATCAGCACGCGGCCCTGCTTCGGCACCTTCAGGTTGTCGAGCTTCTGCTTGAGCGCGATCAGGTCGGCGCTCTTCATGCGCTTGCGGCTGTTGCCATTGTCCACACCGGTGGTGCTCACCAGCGGGGAGCTTGCCGTGTTACCGGCAGGCGTGAGGTTCCAAAGGCCATGGGCGGCGGTGCGCTCCACCAGGGTCTCCCGGTGCTGTGCGATCACGCTGCCTTCCTTGTCGTAGGGCAGTGCCTCCATCTCGTCGCGGGTCACTTTCGTGTTCTCCGTGTCGTACTTGTACAGTGCAAGGGGCAGCGTGTTGTCATTCCGCCCGGCAGTGGGGATGGGATAGACCGCGTTGTTGATCAACACGTTCGGGTCCGCCCCGATCTCCTGGAGATTGATCACGTTGTTGCCCACGTACTGGTCCTTACGCGGTACGCGGCTCAACCACGTGGGGCTGCTGCGGAACGCGGTGATCAGTTCGGCCTCCCACATCTGCCGCAGCACCACTGCGGAGGCGATACCCTTGGGGATGGGCGCGAAGCTGAGCAGCACGGAACCCACGGCGCAACCGGCGAAGGCCGTGCCCATGTCCATGCCGGTGACGTTGGATGCCACGCTGGCCACCAGGAAGGTGAAGAGCAGGCCGGTGATGAAATTGATGATCTTCATGTTCGTTCTAATGATCCGTCGTTTGGTTCTCGTTCGGTTCTGTGTTGATCAGGGTCAGGGTCAGGCTTTGGGCAGCTCCGGCTTCCTACCGTAGCGGTCCTCGTACAGTGCGCTGAACTTGTCCGGGTCGGTGGTCATCATGCCCCGAAGTCCGGCGTTGTCCTTGTCAGCCCAGTCCTCGTACTTCCAGGCGTCACGCACGGCCTGCTTTGTGGCCGTGGTCGCAGCACCGGCCTGCACCTCCTTCGCCATTTCGGGCGCGGCGGTAAGGCTTTCCACTTCGGCCTTAGTGGCATCGAAGGCGGCGGCGAACTTCTGCTCGTAGCTGGCGCGGTGCGCCTCGGTGAGCTTGCGCTCGGCCACGGCCTTGTCCAAAATGGACTTCACCTCGTTGGTCCGCAGCTCCTTGGCGGTGGCCACGTGGCGGTCGTTCGCGGTCTTCAGTTCATTCACCCGCGCAAGCACCTCGGCCTCGGTCGCGGTGTTGGGCATGCCGAGTGAGGCACGCATGGCTTCGATGTTCATCCTGTCGTTGTTGTGTTCGTGTTGTGCTTGCTTGGGCAGCTTGTCCTTGGGGCATCCGCAGGCCGCCATGCGCGCCAGCGTCTCCTCGTCCACGCTTTCCGTGTAGTCGTCCACCAGGCCGTCCACGAAGCCTTGGGCCACGGCTTCCTCGCCGGTGTACCATTGCTCGCCCTTGGACCAAATGGCCTCGATCTCGTCCTCCGTCTTTCCGGAGCGCTTGGCATAGGCCGCGCGGTATTCCTTGGTGATGTCGCCCAGGGCCTTCAGGTCGCTGGCCACCACGTCCTCGTTGCCGCGCACCTCGGTCTCCGGCTTGTGGATCATGTAGGCCGTGTACTTCTGCAACTTGAACTCGTCCAAGTGCGCACCGATGTAGGTTGCGGCGCTGGCCACCATGGCCCCGCCTTCGCCGGTGACGCGGCCACCGAACGCCCGCACACTGGCCACGATGCGCTTGGCCTCCAATACGGAGCCGCCCTCGCTGTCGATGTACAGGTGCGCGTCGGCGATGCCTTGCGCTTTCAGTTCCGCGATGCTGCGCTCGAACTCCTTGGCGTTCGTCTCCCGGAAGGAGGCGATCATGCCGTCGATGCGGATGTCCGCACGGCGACCATTGGCCTGTGCGGTAATGCGGAGCGGACGCTTTTTCACCATCGAACGGCGCAAACATCACACCTTGGGAAAGCCTCTACCAAATCAAGAAACCATAGTGCGTGGCGACCGCCCCGCACCATAGGGATATTGATGCGCGCGCGAGCCATAGTGCGGCCAAATTCGCAGCATGGCGAAGGACGAAGAGCGCACGGTCGCGCGCATCCTGTTCGTGGAACAGGGCACCAGCAGGAAGGACATCGCCGCCCGGTTGAAGGTGCGCGAGAAGACCGTGGGCGAATGGGCCACCAAGGGCGGATGGGAGGACCAGCGCACCGCCTACCTCACCAACAGTCAGAACGTGGAACGCGCCCTGCGCGGGCTGATACAGACTTACAGCGGACAGCTCACCCTGCTGGAGGAACTCGGCGGGGACCCCAAGGAAAAGGCCCGGTTGGTGGACGCCTTGGTGAAGACCAGCAAGACGCTCGAAGTGGTGCGCAGCGAGAACGACATCACCCTCGGTGTGCGCCTCCGCGTGATGGAGTGGGTGTTCGCCGAACTGCAACGCCACGATCAGGCCATGCACCTGAAGCTCGTAGACTTCCAGGCCGGGCTGTTGGATGAAGCCGCACGCCTGCACGCATGAAGGACGAAGACCTGTTCGAAGTCATTAGTGACATTGGCCGGATCGTACTGCTGATCATGGCGGGCATGGCGCTGTTTGCAGCCGTAGCCCAATGCATCACCATTGCCGCTCATCAACTCTTAGTGCCATGAGCAAGAGGACGCGGGACAGGAAGGCCGGGGAACGGCTGATGGCCAGCTACCGGCGCAGGCTGGAGATCCTGCGCAACAGCGGCAGCTTCAACGCCTTTGAAACGAAGGATGAACAGGCCGACCGCATCGCTGCGGCCAAGGCCGACCCGGTCACTTTCGCCGAGACCTACCTGCCGCATTACACCACCAGCAAGTGCGCAAGCTTCCAGGAAGAGGCGGCAAGGCGCATCCTCCGCACCAGCGACATCCGCATCGTACTGCGCTGGGCGCGGGCACACGCCAAGAGCGTGTGGGCGGACGTGATCATACCCCTGTGGCTGTGGGCGCGTGGCGAACCGATGTACATGGTGATCGTGGGCAGCAGCGCCGACCGCGCCAAGACGCTGCTCAGCGATGTGCAGGCTGAGTTCGAGGCCAACCCCCGCATCATTCACGACTTCGGCGACCAGCAGATGGCCGGGAACTGGCAGGACGGCTCCTTCAGTACACGCGGCGGCTTCGTGGGCGTGGCCCTCGGCATGGGCCAGAGCGTGCGCGGCCTGCGCAAGCGGGCGCTCCGCCCCACCTATGTGGTCCTGGACGACTGTGAGACCCGGCAGCTCTGCAAGAACCCCAAGCGCGTGGGCGAGATGGTGACGTGGGTAGAGACCGATGTGCTCGGCACCATGGACGGACCGGTGCAGCGCTTGGTGATCGCGAACAACCGCTTCACGCGGGACATGATCCAGACACGCCTGCTGGAGCGGCACAAGGAGTGGGTGCTGCACGAGGTGAAAGCCTACGACCCGGTGACCTACCTGGCTACTTGGCCGGAGAAGTACGGCACCGACGACACCTACTGGCGCGACATGGAGCGCAAGAACGGCACCCTCGCCGTGCGTGCGGAGTACCAGCACGAGCCGCACCAGGAGGGGGCCATGTTCAAGGACGAGATGATCAACTGGGGCAGTGCCCCGCGCCGCGACCACATGCAGCTGATCGTGGGCCATTGGGATGTGGCCTACGCAGGCACCGCCACCGCCGACTACAACGCCGTGCGCGTGTGGGGACTGGACCAGGACAACCGCTACTGGCTCCTCGCCACATTCTGCAAGCAGAGCAAGATGGTGGACGCCGTGCGCTGGATGGTGCAGTACGACCGCGACCTGCCGGACAGCGTTGTGGTGCAGTGGCAATACGAGAGCCAGTTCTGGAACGATGCCCTGGAGGCCACGCTCCGCGAAGTGGAGAAGGCCGAACAATACCACCTGCTCATCAGCAAGGCCGAACGCAGCAAGGCCAATAAGTACGACCGGATGCTGAGCATGCACCCGTATTACCAGCAGGGCCGCATCTGGTACAGCGACAAACTGAAGGGCGACAGCGACACCACCGTAGCACTGGACCAGTTGAAAGGCATCGAACCGGGCTACTCCGGGCACGACGACGCACCCGATGCCGACGAGCAGGCCATCAGCATACTGAGCCGCGAGGTGGCCGTGCGCGATTATGCCGATCCGGTCTTTGTTCCACGCCCCCGCCCACGCAACACCTGGTAACACATGGCCATCACCTACTCTTTCCTCACGCCCGCCGATGTGCTCAGCCGCATCCGCGACGAGCACCGCAACGACCTGGTGGACCGAACCGACCCCGCCAGCGAACCGCCCAGCGAGGCCACTGAGCTGAGCGTGGAGAGCCAGGCGATCGCCAAGGTGCGCAGCGTGTTGCACAACCGCTACAACGCCACCGCGCTGTTCGCCGCACAGGGCACCGCACGCAACCCGCTGCTCGTACTGCATGTGCTCAACATCTTCACGTACCTGCTCTACCGGCGCATCAACCCACGCAAGATACCTTCAGAGGTGAAGGACGACCACGACGAAACACTGGCTTGGCTGGAGCGCGTGGCCGATGGGAAGGAAGCACCCGACTTCCCTGCCGTGGAAGACCCCGAACTGGATGCCGGGATACCCCGCATCGGGGGTGGCTACATCCCGAAGGGGCATTACTTCTGATCCAACAAAGGCCCGTAGACCCATTTAAGCGCATTGAACTTGAACGATATGCAACTCGCTGGTACACCCGCCCGACAAGGGGTCTTTAAGCGCCTTAAAACGGCTCTTTCGCCTCGCCTGCTCCACCCCGCCCAGGAGCAGAGTGAGCGCATGCCCGACCTGGAGCAGTGGAACATGCCCCACCGCAGTGTGGATATGCAGGACTGGGAGGTGGCGAAGAACATGGCCCGCAACCTCCTGCGCCCCGACCGTGCCCGGCTGATGGACCTCTATGACAGCATCCTTGTGGACAGCCACCTGGCAAGCGCCATGGAGAGCCGCGTGTTGCGGGTGGTGCGCAGCAAGTACCGGCTGGAGAATGCCAAGGGCGAGGCCCAGCCCCAACTGCTACCCATGCTGGAGCAGCAATGGTTTGAGGACTTCCTCGGCTACGTGGCCGAGGCCGCGTTCCGTGGCCACACCCTCATCGAGCTGGGCGAACTGAAGAAGCCGGGGCAGCTCAAGGACGTGAACCGGATCAACCCCCGGAACGTGCTGCCCTACACCGGCATGGTGGTGCGCCGCCAAGGCGAGGAGGAAGGGTACAAGTTCCGCGAAGCACCGCTCAACGCCTACCTGATCGAGGTGGGCCGGGCTGAGGACCTCGGCATCTTGGAGCAGGTGGCACCGGCAGCAGTGATCAAGAAGTACGCCGTGGGAGCATGGAGCGATTACGTGAGCAAATACGGCATCCCTCCCCGCTGGATCAAGACGCCCAGCCGCGATGCCCGGCGCATCAAGCAGTTGGAAGAGGTGATGCAGCAGATGGTCAGCAGTGCCTATGGCATCTTCCAAGGCGACGAGGAGTTCGGCGTGATGCAGCCGCCCACGGGCGACCCGCACCAAGTGTTCGACCAGCTGATCACCCGGATGAACTCGGAGATCAGCAAACGCATCCTTGGCCAGGACGGCACCAGTGACAACAAGGATGCCAGCGGGACGTACGGCTCCCTCAAGGTGTTGCAAGGCGTGGCCGAGGACCGGCACCAGGCCGACAAGGCAGGCGTCCTCTACATCGTGAACAACGAGCTGTTCCCACGCCTTACCAACATGGGCTACCCCTTCGCGGGCATCCGCTTCCGCTGGGACGAGATGAGGGACATGGCCCCGATGGAGGTGGTGGATGCAGTGAGTAAGCTCGGCATCGTGTTCGACATCGATCCCAAGCATGTTGAAGAGCGCACCGGCATCAAGATCCTGGGGGCGCGGCGCATGCCGGGCGAGATCCCCGGAGCGCCGCCCGGCAACCCGCCCGGCAACGGCAGGCAGGGCGGCGGGCAACCTCCCAAGCCCACCGGCGATGCGGGTGGCGATGGTGAAGAGGCCGACGGTGATGGCATCACCGCAAGCTGGCCAAGGGAAAGCCTCGGCACCTGCGGCCTATGCGGCGGTGCGCGGGACATCACCGCAGAGGCCGGGCTGACACCACTGATCGAGGAAGACGCCGACCAGGTCCTCAAGGAGATAGAGGAGAGCGGTGGCCTGTTCAGCCAGCACTACTTCAGCCACACCGCGAACACGCTCGTGCCCGCGTTCGGCAAGGCGTGGGAGGGCGGCACACCAGTGGACCCCAATGCCATTGATACCGTAGCCCATACCGTGATGGAGGCGAACGTATACCGCTTCTCCGGGCTAAAAACCCGCGCCTTGGCGATGGAACTTAACGAGGTCGCCCGCACATCCAAGGGGTTCGCCGACTTCAAGCAGCGGGTAAAGGACAGTGGCAAGTTCGGCCAGTTCAACCGCTGGCGGGAGACCGAGTACGCCAATGCTGTCAATAGCGGCATGCAGGCCAGCCGGTACTACAGCATGAAGGACCGGGCGGACGCGCTACCCTACTGGAGGTACGAGACCATGGAGGACGGTCGTGTGCGCCAGGCTCACGCTAACCTGAACAACAAGGTTTTCCACCATGACGACACCATCTGGAACACGATCTATCCGCCCAACGGCTGGCGCTGCCGATGCAGCGTGACCCCCATCGACGACGATAGCGAAGTTCTCGAACGCGACGCCTATGAGGCATCGGGGTTCTTGGGAGAAGGTGAGGTGGCAAAGATGCGCAGCGCTGGATTCGGGTTCAACAGAGCGAAGCTCGGTGAGGTGTTCGAGGAAGGATCGGCGTATCGAAAAGAGATCAAGGAGGCGAACAGGAAGCGACGGGCTGCGGGCGAAGAGGAGCTGGAGTCGCCCGACCTGAGCTTGAGCGTGAGCTACGGTGCCGATGCCCCACGCCAAACGCTCGCCGCCATACGAACACGACCATTACCAAAGGAAGCTGCCTTTTCGGGCGGGGACTCCAAGCAGGTCGGCGACCAGCTATTCCGAGGTAAGGGAACGGCTTCATTTACCGACGCCTACGGCAGGCCGTGGAGCCTGGACAGACACAACTTCGACAAGCACATGAACCAGAATGTGCCGCGCTACAAAGCCAGTCCAAGGCACGAGACAGCTCACCTTATCGGGGAGGTCCTGTCCAACCCGGACGAGGTCTGGCTTGACGGAAAGAAGGATGGTGTGCCCGGAAAGGCCGGATATAAATTCATCCGATTCTATGAAGGCAAGACAATGATCGTGTCAACTGCCGCTGAACTAAAAGAGGACGGCAGCCACAAAATGCAGATCGCCACCTGGTATGAAATGGACCCGAAGAAGGAGGCCGCCCATCGAATGGGACTGATCGTAAAGAAGAACACTCGTTAACTAAGACAAGGGTCCGGTCGGCGGGGCCGACCCCCCCCGTGCCCGTCAAGGAGTGTTCTCTGCAAATATACTCACCATGCCCGTACACGGAATAAAGAACCTCGACCAGCGCCTGCTGAAGGTCCGCAGCGACCTGGTCAATAAGCTGCCCAAGAAGCTCGGGCAGGCCGCCGAGACCCACTTCCGTGAGAGCTTCAAGAAGGGCGGCTTCACAGACCGCACATTCGTGAAGTGGAAGCCGAGGGCAAGACCTCCCATGAACAGCAAGGGCAAGGTGCGCAACCACACCGTTCTCTACCAGCACGGGCTGCTGCGCAACAGCGTGCGGCTGGTGCGCTATAACTGGGACGACATACAGGTTGTGGCCGGTGGCTCACACGTGCCGTACGCCGCGATCCATAATGAGGGCGGCACCATCAGCAAGTCAGTGTCCGTAAGGGCATACGACCGGCGGGCGCACATGCGCAAGACCAGGCGCGGCAAGCGTGTAGCCGTCAGAGCCTCCGAAGTAGGAGCCTCCACCAGGCACATGAACACCGTTATACCTCGCCGCCAGTTCATGGGCGATAGCTACGTCCTGCGCATGGAGCTGCGCCGGATCACCCTGAAAGCCATCATTGAACCGATGCTTAAATAGCCTTGAACCCATGGACGAACTGATCCTCCAGAACGACACCCCGGACACTACGGCCCAAGACTGGGGCAAAGCCTACTTGGAACTATGCGAACTGCTCCATGCCAAGGTGCCCGGCCTGAAGCACTTCGACCTGTACTATGGGCAGGAGATGGCCGTGGACGGCGACGGCAACTGGCTCGCCTTCCGTGCGCCCGCCGTGTTCTTCGAGTTCTCCGCCGCCCAGGTGGTGGACCTCGGAGGCATGTCCCAACAACTGGACATGGAGATCACCGTGTACCTCTACGTGGAGACGGTGCAGGACACCAACAAGGGCAGCCTTGGGCAAGCCCGCGCCATGGAGTTCACCGGGCTTCTACGGCAGATACACGCGGCACTGCACGGCACCAGCGGCGAGCACTTCAGCACCTTGGGCCGCACCGGCCTTCGCCGCGTGGAAGCCCCTCCCTATGTATACATGTACGCGCAGTCCTACGGTTGCGTACTGATCGACAACGGGGCGGTGGTGAACCTTCCGGACATCGCCGCGCCGCCGCTGGACGTGCAGCCGGACCCGGCCTAAGCCTTACTCCAGATGATGTCCTCCACGCGCCGCCTGCTGATCCAGTACTTCTTCGCCAGCTCGTCGATCACATAGTCCACGGTGTACTTCGGCTTGCGCCCGTTCTTGGTGGCGCGTAGCCGTTCGTAATCCTCCCGGAGTGCGGCATTCCTGCCTGCGTGCAGATCTCTATCTCTCGCCATATCTTGTATCAACTACAGCCACAAAGCACCAGTGCGACGATCCCAGCGAAGAAGCCCAAGAGGGCCAAGGCCAGCTCCCAGGTGAAGCGGTAGGGCCGCTCCCTCATTGCACCAGCCTCCTTCTCAAGTCCTGCACGGCGCGGTGGTGCAGCACCTTCACGGTACCGTGTTGTCGCTCCATCTCCTTCGCCACCTCCACCAAGCTCGCCCCTTCCAGCACACGGCGCACCACATAGCGCTTGAGCGGAGTGAGCGAAGCGATGGCCAGGTGCAGGCGCTCGTGGCCATCCTTGCGTTGCAGCAGCTCATCGGGCAGGAGCTGGTCGTCCGTGAGCCACTGCTCCATGGTGGGCAGCTCAGCCGATGGGCGGTTCACCTTGCGGGCGCGGAAGGAGTCCAACGCTGCATGGCGGGCCACGGTAATGGCATAGCTCCTGTGCCCGCCTTCATACAGTGGGCCATGTTTGCGGAACCGATGAAGGATGCGCAGGCTGACTTCTTGGCGCACATCAGCACGTTCATGTTGCGGCACAGAGGTCACATTGATGGCCCAGTCAATGGCATCCTGGTACTGCTTCACGAAGGCAACGGCAGCCGCATCCGCATCAAGCGGACAGGGCCGCCCGGTGTCTCCACCAAGCAGCCCCGTGTTCCCAAATCCATGACCTATCATGGAAGGCAAAGAACGATCGGTTCCGGCGCATTGGCTCGCGGGGCTGCTGAGTGCATCAACGCCCTTGTTGATTCACGAGAACGCAGAAGGCCCGCCGATGGGCGGGCCTTCATGCCTTATAGTGTTTCAAATTACAGGCGCAACGGCACCAGGTAGCGTTCCCGGATCTTCCGGAGGCGGGTCACGAGCCATTCGTCCCGCTGGTCGCCCTGAACAAAGGGAAGACTGGTGCTTACATAAAGCGCTACCGTTTCCTGAACAAGCACTTTGGCCCGTTCGTAGAGTAAGCGGTCGGCATCGCACATGTCCTTCTCGCGCAGCTGTTCTGCAAGTCGCACCCATGAAGCCACGTGCTGCTCCTTTGGGGTAAGTGGATTTTTATCCAGCCCCATCACTTTGCCTTTACAGATGCCGACGCCCTGCGGTCCCCGTATGCCCGCAAGATCTCCATCAGGCGGAAAGGCCCCCACAGGCTGGCCTGCGTGCTTGCATCGAGGATCAGCTTGTCGCTTTCGAACAATATCATGGACAGACAAGCCCGAAGGTTATCCTCCATGAGCTTCGCATCCAACTCCTCGCACAGCAGCAAGAGCAGGTCATTCATTAACTGATCATCTATCCTGCCGGGTAGGCGGCGGCCATCGTTGGTGAAGTTGATGTCCATGGCTCAGGCGAGGTTAAGGGTGAGCTGGCCAATGCGGTAGCCACGCGCCACCATGAGCATGCGCAGGGCGGTATCGTCCACGAACCAGGCGGAGGCGGACATGCCGAAGAGCTTGATGTGGTGCTTGTTCTCCGACGCGAGGTGGCGCACGGCGTTCAGCGGCTGGCGGTGCATGGTGCCGATGGCGTAGAGCAGGTCCTGCACGTTGTACCAGGCGCGGCCCCGCAGCACCACCATGCGCACTTCGCCTTGCATAAAGGCGATGCGATCGTAGGGCAGGTGTTGCGCATCCCAGTATTGGCGGGCGGCCGGCGAGGTGAACAGCCTCCGCTCCGCATGCTCCTCCCGCGTGGCGCGGGGCTGCATCGGCGAGGGGCGCCTGGTGGCAGGCTTCTGGTAGCCGCCGGTGCGCCGTATGCTCGGCAGCACCGTGCCCGTTACCCAGCGGCGGAACACCTTGGCCTCCGCCTTCCGGCTTCGGAAGATGAGGCTGTACAGGCCGCTCTCGTTCACCAGCTGCATATTACGCCGCTGGACCCTGGTGTAACCATTGGTTACATCAGCCACATCTGATGTCAGGATCGCTGACACCATCACCTCATCCTCATCCAGACCGGTCATGGCCTTTCTGGAATTGGAAAGGCCAAGGATGCCACAGAGGTCCTTGGCCACAAACCACGGTTGGTTTTTCACAACCAGTGTACGCACCTGTTGGGTATCGCCGTAGGTGAACACGGCGGGTGTTAGGTCACCACCCTTCTTCGCTGCTGACATGCGCTTAGAGGGTTTAATAGTCGGAGCCCCGAGTGGGGTGTGTCAGCACGTCACTGGGACGGCTTGGCCGACATTACTGTGCGGCTCACCCTTCGAGGCTCCTTCTTTTGAATCAGGGAAATGCGCCCTGTGATTCGTGCTGACGGAACAAACGTAAGGCTTTGTTCCTTACCGGCGCAAACTGGCTTGGGAGTTTTGCACCGGGCAGTGTTCAGGCTACTTGCCGTTCACCGTGCAGATGGTGCGCTGCCAGAAGAAGTAGTTGGCCTGGCTCAGCTCCACGGTACTGATCTCGGTGATCTCCCCGTTGCGGCAGGCTTTCAGTATGCCTGCATCGCCGTGTACATGGAACACGCCCAGCACGGTAGTGGCCTTGGCCTTGCCGGTCTTCGGGCCGACGGGGTTGCTGGTGGCGGCCACCGGCAGCACCATGCCGCAGGAGGTAAAGGCCATGGCTCCCATGGCGAGGACGAACATCTTGAGTGACTTCTTCATTGGTTTGGGGTTTTGGTTTAACGAGAGTTGAACGGTCGGCAAAGTATCGTTTCAGGCCATGCGGGCGGTGCCGCTGGTACTGTGCAGGGGCTTGATGCCGAGGACGCAGTAGTCCGGCGCGATGCCGAAGCTGCCGCCCGCGAGCACGTAGGTGATGAGGCAGGTGGTGCGCGGGCCGAGGTAGCGCTGCTCCAGCGGGTGCCACGAGCTGAGGATAAGGTGATCACCCACGGCGAAGGCGTGGTCGTGCTTGCGCACTTCGAAGGTCTTCGCACCGCTGGCCACGGCGGCGTAGTACTCTGGCCAGCACTTCAGCGCATGCACCCGGCGGGTAGGCGTGGGCATGGACACGGCGCTCGGCCTGGTGCGCCACGCTCCACAGCGCTGGCAACACATCCAGCGCCACCTGTGTCCGAAGAGGAAGCAGAAGAGGTTCATCGGTGATCAACGGGGTCGTCGCAGTCCGGCAGCAGGAGCCACACGAGCAGGAGGATGAGTAGGGTGGCCGCTTTCATGGCTTCTTAAACCGCGCGCAACTGGTGATGGTGACATAGCCGCTGCCTCCTTTGAGCTTCCCCTGGCACACGTACACCCTGATCGTCTGCTCTTTCAGGCCGAGCAGGTCCGCCGCCTGCACGTAGGTGATGCTGTTCCTCGGCGCGTCCTTCGGTGCGATGTGCTGGAGCACGATGCGCTGGGCCTCCTGCCGCGCAAGGCGCAGAATGGTCCGCTGCACGTGCGGGTTCACCATCAGCTCGATCACTTCTTCGGCGTTCATGCCTGGTCGTCCATTAGCCGCTGGGCAGTCTGTACCTCATCGGAATTCAGGCCATAGCGCTCTATCAATGCGGGTAGGCCCAGCTCCAGGCATTCCTTCACGTATGGAATGTCAGGCAATGTGCTGGGCGAACCTTCGTTCCACTCGCAATTGGGGCACTCGGAGGCGTAGTCATCGCAGTCGTGTGCGGCCAGCTCACCGATCACATCCTCAATGATGCCGACCGCGTCCTCAATGTCGCCTGCGTTGTTCTGTCGCAGCTTGTCCACGGCGGTACGCAGTCGCTTTATCTCCGGGTTCAGTTCCTCCATTAAGTCACAGGTTGTCGAGCCACCTTTCGGCTCGCAGGTAGGTTGCTGGGTACATATAAGCGATGCCATCGGCGGCGCACTTGTCGCGGTAGCGCTTGATGAAGTCGTATGCGAGCTGGCGCGTGCCGTTGGAGCAGTTGTTCCACACCCGCTCGGCTTCCTTCTTACCGTCCTTGCGCGGATAAGTGCGCCAGAACTGCGCGAAGTCCACGGTGATCATACGCACGGTAACGCCGGGGATCTTCTGGAATGCGGGCATCACCTCTTGTTCCAGCACGGGGCTGTTCAGGCGCAGCCATTCCACGCCCTTGGCATCGGCGGCTCCTTCTATCAGCATCTCGCAGAGCAGGCCGCGCTCGTCATACCCGAGCGTGAGCTGCGTGCCGGTGCGCTTGGAGTGAACGAGGTAGCGCATTAGTTCCAGGATGCTTTTGGGTCGTACATCTGCACCGTCCAGAAGCACTCGCGTACAGCGAACATCCACGTAGCGCGAGGGATAATTGCACCACGCGCTTCATTACTCTCGCTGCATCGTTTAGTGGCTTGATGAAATGTCCACATACCCGGCTCGCCGCAGGACCAAGTCGCGCCGAATGTGGATGGAATAGAGGTCTCGTCGCCGATGTCGTTCATGTAGACACGGCGACCACTATCCTCGTGGATGCGGGTAACGACGTAGCGGGGTTCTTTTTCGAAGGCCATGGTCAGTTCACGGGATACAGCGTCAAGCATTTGCCACGCGCCTTCACCTTCTCCCACTCGCCCTCCTCCATACCATGATCATCTGCCGTCCAGTCCGCGTTAAAGACCTCTCCAGCATAGTCGGATTCCGGCACATAGAAGGAATTGATATCAGCACCCGAAAGGGGCGAGTAGCCATTGCCTTCGGCGTCCTTTTGCAAGATCACCTGCATGTCATCGGGCAATAGGTTGAGGGCGTCTTTAAGGTCTGCGACTGTCATGGGCTTTAGGCTTATGCGTGGACGTGGGTGTAGCGGTTGGTAACGGGGTCAACTGCGGCGATGAGCGTGCGCATGGCTGTGAGGTCCGAGCCTTCATGGAGCACCTCCAGCGCGGCGAGTACCATGCGCCGGAACGCCAGCGCGAAGTGGACCGGCATCGTCAGCCGGTACTCCAAGCGCTGGAGCAAGAGCTTGCGCTTGAGGCCCAACGCCTGCTGGCCCACAATGCTGTGGAGCAGGTTGTGTACCTCGCCGCTGGGCGGGTCGGCCAGGTAGAGGTCCATGAAGCTCACCACCACGCGGAGCTGGTGGTGATCGATGTTGAAGCGTACGGTCTCAGCCATGGCGACGAACAGCTTGAAGGTCCGTACCTGCGATGGCTTCGGCCTGGGTAACGAGGCGCGGCAGTTCCTCCCGCGTGTAGGCGTTCAGCTCCTTGTGGAGGTAGCCGTACTTCCGCACCCAGGCGTAGATGTGCGGCATGTCCGGCTTACCGTCCTTGGTGGCACCGCGCCCGGCGAGGATGGCGATGACCTTGCGGCGCTGGCGTTGCAGGCTTGCGGCCACCGGGTCCATCAGCTCTTCGATGCGGCGCTCGATGCGGCGCAGCTCCAGTGGCGATAGGTCGCGGAGGCTGCTGGTGCGGCCCTTGGTCCAATCGTGTACCAGCTCACCATGGCCATCGTAGGCCAAGGCACCGGCCTTGGTGGCCTTGTTGTACATGCTAAAGAAGCGACTGTAGGTGCTCATGGCTTGCTGCGTTTGCGGGTTGGTTTGCAGGGGAGCTGCGGGCGGAGCTGTGCCTCCCAGCTGCGGATGGCCAGCAGCAGCTCTTCGCGTTCAAGGCGTGTTTCAGCGTCCTTCAACTGCACGCGGAACAGGGCCACCATGTCGCGGATGGCCACGGTGCGAGCGTCGTCGAAGAGCGTGGGCGCTGTCATTGGGCCGCTGTTGTTAGTGTTCGCTTGGCATAGTGCCTCGCGTCATACACTCTCTGCCGCTCCCGTATGGACTGAAGCTTCGCCTCCGCCTCTGCATGCTCAGCGGAGGCAGTGGGGTACTGCCCCGGCTCGGTAGTACCCGGGCGCTCCCTCATCCACTGCACCACCTCGCTCATGTCGGCGATTGGCGGCGCGTAGACCGTTGGGCGTTGGATGTATTCGCGCCAGTCCATCAGCGTATAGCTTGGAATTTACCGGCCAGCCATTTGTCCACGGCCTTGCGCACGCCTTGGCGCATAGCAGCGCCGCTTCGCGCACCGGCGCTCCAGTGGTTGCCATGGCTGTCGGTCACCGTCCACGTCTTATGCGAGACGGCGATGACCAGCTCGCCGACCTGGTGCGTGCCGATGATGGGCAGCCTATCCAGGTCGTCCATGGCGGCATCGTATTGGGCGAGGGTGGTTGCTTCCCTCTGCATCAGAGCTGGGCTTTCAGTTGGTTCATTAGCTCCATGTGTCCGGCCATCTCCGTCTCGAGTTCCGCCTTCGCGGCCTGATCGTTGGTGCCCTGCCATAGCGCCTGCTTACGGCTCACCAGTTCGCCGAGCTGTTCGAGGTCGCCGTGGATGCGTATGCGGTCTATTTCGGTGATGGGCATGGGTCTTTGGGGTTTGTTCTTCGTGGGACCGGGGAGGGATTCGAACCCTTCCGTTAACCTTTCAGCGACTCTCCAGCGCCTACCGGTCCTTCCCCTTGGAGTCTCTCCTAAACACTCCTGGGGCCTTAGCTCTTTACATGCTTGAGAACGCCAGTGAGATGTCATTCCAACGCCCGTTCGCGCCCAGCTCATAGGCCCGGATGTAGGTCTGCGAGGTGGTGGGCCGGTAGGCCTTGCTCAGCACGTCCAGCGCCTTGCTGAAGCGGTCGTCGGCCACGTCGGCCTCGTGCTTTCGGAGCTTGGCCACGAGGCGTTCATCGTAGTCCCCCTTGTTGTTCTTCAGGAGCACGCTGTCCAGGATGCGGTACAGCGCCTTGTTGCGTCCTTCGAACTTGTCGCGCAGTACCTCCTTGATCTCGCCGATGGCCACGTCGGCGGTCTCGTCGTATTCGCCCTTGTAGGCGCGGTCCATCGTGAGCTTCAGTGTGCCGTCCTTGCTCATCAGGCTGAAGCTGTCCACGGGCTTCTCCTTGCGCTTTTTGCCGAGCACGGTATAGGTGCGCTCTTGTAATTCCATGGCGCGCTCCACGGCATGCTTCTTCAGGTCGCGCAGCGTCTCGGCCTCTTCACGCATGGCACGCACAGTCGCCGTGACGAGGTAGTCGCGGTCGCGCTCATACTCAGCGATGGCCTTCTGTTGTTCGGCCTTCTCTGCGGTCTCTCTCTTGGCGAGCGCGGCCTTCAGTTCAGCGGCGCTCATGTTGCTGATATCAGTGGACATGTTCGGGGGTGTTGTTGTTGGTTTTCGGTGTGAGTTTCCAGCGGCGCTCGCCGAGCTGCTTCAGCCACAGGTCGAAGCTGGCCAGGTGGCGGTCGTGGATGCGGATGCCTTCCACCTCCTGTGTGAAGCGCTCGCGCTTGTAGGCGATGGACTGAATGGTGACGAGCGGCTCCTTGGTGGCCCAGCGCTCGGCCACTTCCACCTCCATGGAATAGAAGCGGTACAGGTACCAGTTCCAGAAGCCGCAGGCGCCGAGGTGCTCGCGGTACATCCGCACATCCTCCTCCGTGATGTACGGGCCGGGCTTCACGATGTGCTCCAGGAACTGGCAGCCCGTTTCCAGAATGAGGAGCTGATAGGCCAGCTCGTCCAGTTCGCATTGGCGCTGGATGAATTCGCGCGCTATCTCTGCCTTGGCCAGCAGGATGTTCATGCTGCTGCGCGGGATTTGATGACCTCGCGGCGAACGCGGCGCAGGTCGAGGTCTTCGGAAAGGAGCTTGTTGAGCTTCTGCGGGTCGACGAGACCATTCGCCTCGGCCACTATCTCGGCCTCGCTTCGGATGTATGCCGCGCGCCCTTGGATATCCGGAGGCAGCACGGAGCTGTACTTTGACCCGAAGCGGGAGAATACCTCCTCGAACCCGTTGGTCCGGATCCGGATGGCACCGTCGATGCGCTTCTTCAGGCCACGGGCACCCACGAGGTAGATGCCGCACACGAACTCCAGTTCGTTGTAAAGGCGCTTCAACAGCAGGTAAGCGTTGTTATGAAGGTCGCCCGCCTCGTCAATGATGAGCAGCGGGTTGGTGCTGGACTTCAGGTACATCACCACATCCTGGAACACCTCCTCGGTGGTGCCTTTGTCGGCATTGATGCCAATAGCCTGGGCGAGACCACGCACCAACCTCAACGCGGTAGGGTGCGCCCCTCCGTTGATATAGTAGGCTCCGGCGTGGTTGTCGGCATAGTCGCGCACGGTATGCGTCTTACCCAGCCCGGCCTCGTCGCAGAACATGGCGCAGAGGCTTTCGCGCTGGCACGTATTAAGCTGCTTCGTGATGTGACGGAAGGTTGCGGTTGATGCTGTTATCCAGCGCTGGCGCGGGTTGAACTCGAAGCGCACGGCGCGGGCGATGCGCAGCCACTTCTCCACGCTGAGCAGGCGGTCGTTCTGCCGCCACTTGGCGTTCACGATGTTGCTCATGTCGCTGCCGCTGATGCCGATGGACACGGCATACTTGGCTTGCGATGCGAAGCCGCTGGTGCGGAACGCCTCCATCAGTTTCTTACCAATGGCCTCCTTTTGAAGGGTGGTGAGTGTTGGTCTGGTCATGTGGGTCACTGGATTGAGGTGCGGATAAGCGTGATGAGGTTGCGGCGCTCGGTGCTCGGGTCGAGCGCGCTGAGGCCGAACTCCACGCGGCCAAGCATCAGGTCCGACAGCCTCATTCCGAGGCCGCTGGCAGCGCGGCGAATGGCCTCCTTGCGGAGGTAATCGGGCAGGCCGTGGTAGTTCACCGATACGCTCACTTGTTGCTGTTCCATGGTCATGTGGGTCTTAGAGTTGGTCGAATGCGCGGCGCTCTACGTCGTCGTCGTTGTGCTTTGATGGTGGCGCAGGCTTATCCTTCACGGCGAGCAGTGCGGCCTTGTGGCTTCCGCCTTCGCCGATGAAGTAGCCGCGCTGTACGGCCTCCTGTTCAGGTGTGAGGCGCATCTCGTTCTTGGCTGGTGCGGAGCGCTTTGGTCGCACGGCTGACATGGCGTCGGCGAGCAGCTCGTCGGCGAGGCGCTTCACGCTGTCGCGGTCCATCAGCAGCTTGTTGATGGCGTCCTGGCTCACCGTTCGTTTCCACAGCTGCATGTCCGCGAGCTGCTTGTGTGTCTCCGGCGTGTGGTCCATCAGCGCCATGGGGATGGGCACCACCTCCGGCACCAGGTATTCGTACTGGCCTTCACGGGCCTGCACAAGGATGGAGCTGTAGTCGCAGGGGTCGAACGTGACTTGAAACACGGTGCCGACCTTGTTCTGGAAGTCCACATCCATCAGGTTGTAGAGGCGCTTCTCGCCGAGCAGGACCGGGGTGATGCCGGAGTTGGTCAGCTCGTTCTTCCAAGGGTGCTCTTCACCCAAGAGGCGGAGGTACTTCACGCGGTCCGTGGTGCGCAGTGCCTTATCCGGCATGGCCGCAATGGCGGCGCGGAAGGCGTCGGTCTTATCCGCGCGTTCCGCGTTGATCCTGGCAGCGATCTTCGCTATCGCCTCGGCCTCGTTAGGGAACTGGTGGCGCAGGGAGTGCAGTGCGTCGGTATTGGGCTGGTTCCTCGGTGCAGAGGTGATGTTATGGCCTCCCCAGCTCAGCTCGCGACGCACGTAGTTGTCATTGTGCTGGCGGAACCATGGCTCGATGATCTTGGAGCGGGGGTTCTTGGCGGCGGCGGGCGTGTACTTTATGCCCATGGTATCGTACCATTTGCCCAGTGCCTTGTGACCCATCCGGTCGCTCTGCACTTGGTAAGGCAGCGCATACTCGCCGGTCAGCTCGCGCATATGCTGCACGGCATTCCGGAATGCGGCCTGGCTCAAGGCGATGGTATCCTCTTCGCCGACGGCGAAGCCGATGGGATACCAGCTGTGCGGGTCCACCACTACCACCACCATCTTGCGGTGGTGGTAGGTGGCCTTGCCGCCCACCTCCTTTTGGTAGTAGATCTCGTAGTCCGTACCGTCGTGGACCCATAGATAGGTGGGCTGGCTGGGGCGGGTGCGGTGTATCACCATCCCGTGGCGGTTCTGGTACGCCTTGATGCCGCGTGCATACAGCGTGGCAGTGCGTCCGTTCGAGCCGTCGTTCAGGAAGTTCTTCACCGTGTTGGCAGTGATGGTCGGCCACTCCTGCTTGGCGGCCACCGTGTTGTAGTCCCGTGCGATGGTGCGCAGGCCGTAGTTCTGGTGGCGGCTGCACAGCACTTGCAGCACCTTGGCCTTGTCCTCGTCCAGCTTCGAGCCGTTGGCGTTGCCGCAGTTGCCATGCACGAGGCTACTTGCGCCGGGTTGGCCTTCGGCCTTCGCCTTCAGGTAGGCGCGTTTGCGCGTTTCCAGCCGCGAGAAGCTCTTCGGCAGGTCCAGCTTGTGCGCCTTGATGTACTTCAGGATGGTGGCTTTCAGCTCCAGCACCGGCAGGCCGTAGTGGTGTTGCACGGCCTCTGGCCCACCCTCATTGCGCACGGCATCCATGGTGGCCAGCAGGGCCAGCACCTGGGCGGCGCTGCGCAACGCGGCGCGTTTCTCCTCGGGGAGCTTCAGGCCATTGCTGGCGGTGAAGCCGTCGATGTAGGCTTCGTCCACGGCATCGGGCCGTAGGTGCTTAGCGACCACCTCGGCCTTGGCCAGGTCTTCCGGGTCGCCCTTCAGGTGGTGGCGGACCTGCTCCCTCTCATCGTCTGGAAAGGATGACCAGGCGTAAAGAGCGGGGTGGCCTCCGCCTCCGGGCGCGGCCACTTCGATGCGCTTTTCATCAACGAGGCGCTCCAACTGCCGACCGGTCAAGCCTCGCGGACCTACGATGTCGCACCGCTCCAGTAGCACTATGCCCTCGCGCACCATCATGGGCGCATGTCGTTGTTGAGCCGTGCGCGATCCTTTAGCAGGCGGTCGGCGGCCTGCCATACACGGCGAGCCAGTGCGCTTTTGGCGTTGGGCCGGTAGCGCATTATCTGCTTCACATACTCGGGGGCCGTCCCAACGGCCTCGGCTATGCGGGCCTGATCGCCTCGGCGCAGATCGCGCAGGATGCGTGCTCGCATCGCCGGACTCGGACGTAAGTCCGTTTGCAGTACATTCGTGTTCCTCATTACAGGTGCAAATATGTCCACAAAGACACAAGATGTCAAATTGGACACATGATTAGTTTTCAACAATCACATGTCCATAGGAGCGCGCCTCAAGCAATACATAGTCGCGACTGGATTGAATGTCAACCAGATTACAGTGACATGCGGGTTCACGCCGGGAATGCTAAATAAGGCTCTACGCGATGAGACGAAAGGATTGCACAGTTCAACGGTCGCTACCATTCTGGAGCACTACCCTGACCTCAATTCCGACTGGCTACTGGTAGGAAGAGGAGATATGAGACATGATGCGCATGCTTCCAAAAGGACACATGCGCACAGCGAAGACGGTAACATCATCGCCCTCCGCAGCAAGGTGGCGGCTGGCCTACTGAAGCACCAAGGGCAGCGGGAGTTCTTAGACAAGCAACCGCGCATGGCACTGCCGGGTGAGCGCTTCCGGGGTGGTGGACTACTGGCCATACAGGTTACGGGCGATAGCATGGAGCCGACCATACTGGACGGCGACTGGTTGGTGGTGCGGAAATGCGATCACCCCAAGGAGCAGGTGAGGCCGGGGCAGGTATATGTGGTGGTAACGGCGGAAGGAGCCAGCGCCAAACGTCTGCGTGTGGACTTCGCGGAAGAACTGATCCTGTGCGAAAGCGACAATCCGGACGTGGCTCCCTATACCATCAATGACGGTAATGCCATGGTCTACGACGTGCTAGCCTTGATAAGGGAGAATCCAGGCGATCAAGGACACAGTATAAATGCGCGCTTGGCGAGACTGGAGCAGGACGTATCCAAGTTAAAAAGGCGGTGACCCTTGCGCTATGAACACCTTTCAAAAACGTCTGGCATACCTAATGGAGGCCTACGGCATCGAAACGGTTGCTGCGCTCGCTCGGGCACTCGGGCACGCGCAGTCGAAGTACGTTAGTCAGGTAATGAAAGGCGATGATCCAAGTTGGGGAATGCTCCAAGATCTGTATCATGCTTTTCAAGGTCTCAACATGCAATGGCTTGTAACGGGTGGAGGTCCATTGGAACTTACCCAGGACCATTACGATATCCAAGGAGGCACGGAACTGGCTATCCTCGCGAATAAGGGCGCTGTGCGACGGCGGCGAAGTAGTGAGCCAGTGAGAAAAGGAACCCCGGCCCCATACCTGTGGCACTTACCTGCTATGGTGACCATAGATCACAAGGGCGACCCCAATGTAGTGATGATCGATGCGCAGGCGGCGGCGGGCCTGCCCATGAATTACGAGAACCAGGCTTATTACAAAGGCAGACCAACCTTAAAGTTGCCGGGACAGCTATATCGCAGCGGGACATTCATAGCCATTGAGGTCCTTGGCGACAGCATGATACCAACAATTCACTCAAAGGACTGGCTCATTGCAAGGCACTTGGAGGTCCCGCTTGAGCACCTGCGCGAGGGGTGTGTGCATGTTGTGGTTACAGATGAAGGCGTCGTTGCCAAACGGCTATACCGAACGGAGGGGCACTACGCTTTTACCCTGCGCAGCGACAATGAACTATACCCGCCATATCAATTACTGTTCAGCGAAGTGCTGCAACTTTACCGAGTCGAAGCAATCTTCAGTGAAAACTTAACGAGTCGTCGATAGCATTCCAATAGCTAAGCCATTTGGCAAACGGATTAGGGGGGGAACAGGGGGGGGAACAGAGGGGTCTATGACCCCAACAGAACCCGAGTTGTACGTTTTGCTTTGCACACCCCGCAGGGTTAAAGCAGGGCGATCCCGTGACGACAGACAGCCGGGCTACTCCTTCGCCTTCCTGCCATTGCGTAAGAGAATGGCGCTTCAGCACCCCTCGAAGAAGCGTTGAAGGCGGCTTTTGCTGTGGGGTGGCGGTTACCGTTTAAGTGAATGGCGGGGGATCGGCGGCAAAGTGGCGGACTTGTACGTTTTGATCTGCACACCCCTTGCCGGGCGTTCGGTCTTTTTGCCTTACGCTGTCGCGGGTTTTCGGGTTTTTGGGGGGAAGGGGTGACTTGTACGTTTTGGTTTGACGCCCTTAGTCCCGAAGCCGGAGTAATAGGCATACCGGCTACCGTCCGGGGAAAAGCATGCCTGACCGTGATCCGGTGTGCGGACTTCGCTGATGGCCTGCGTACCGTCCACGCTCACACCATTCGAGGTTACCAATAGGCGATAGTGGATATTCGTGTTCGCCTTAAAGCAGAATACCCACCAATCCCGTCCGTTCGCATGTCGCACGGCAGTGATCCGGCCCTCGTTCAAGGTGTCCGCGATCAGGACCTCGTTCTTGCTTAGTACCCCCCCCAGGCCACTGTCCAAGCTCATATCGATGCATGTCAGGTACAGGTGGTGCGAAAGGGAGCTTGCCAGATCGTCAATGGTCCCATGAAAGAGGTAATAGATACCGGACGTATCGGGCTTGGGAAGGATCATGCAGCCTTGTGAGATGCGCAACCCTTCCGGCCACCACGAGGTGTATATACTTGGGTTCAATCCATTCCCATTAAACATGGTGTCCCCGACGGCATTGGCAATGTAGGCCCCGTTGGTGCTGAAGAGGAGGTTGCCGTCAGTGTCCGTGATGTTGGCGGAAGTGCGAACGAAATCGATTCCGCGTTCCGCTGCGGAGACCACCAAATTTCCGGTGCCAAACTCCATATCCCCTCCACCCCAAGGCTCGCCCCATTGCTCCCCATAACCTCCCATCCAAAGATTACTAAGCCCCTGCTGGGAATGTGCAACAGCGGTTATGGTCGCCATGGCAAGCATTAACGCCGCACGTACAGCCTTCATGGCGTACGTGCGGCGCATCATGATGCAAGACCGTATCATCTAATGATCGAAAGCTTGCCTTCACCCATATTGCCCGATGGGCCGCGCACCTGATAGTGATAGAGTCCAGCCGCTAATGATGTCGTACTGAATTCGAAGCGCACCATGTCCATAGGGATGCTGTGCCTTATCACCTCAACACCGATCGCGTTGAATATGATGAATACCGCCGGCGCATCCAGTGGTTTTTCGAGCACCAGTGCAGCTTGATCTCGAGTAGGGTTGGGCACTACGCCAATGATGTTCATTTCACGTGCCACCAAGCTCTTCACGATGATGCCGTGCTGCAGGCAGAGCATGGGGTCGTCGAACTGTTGCTCATCATCGATCAGGCGGTACAATGAGCGTGCCAGGTACACGGAGTTCCCGCCTACCATCGGGCATTGATTGGCGATGTAGAACAGCGTATTGGTCTGGTCCACGGTAAAGGTGTCCACGTCCTTGCCCACGGTGGAGAGGTAGATCTCGTTCACCTGCTTTTCGTTGGTCTCGATCAGCTTCGTAGTTCCGACGTTGGTATTGGCTGCCTTTATGCCATCGGCCGTAAGCACCTTGGACGTAGCGGACAACTGCAGAGCTGTGTGGTTCCATGCGGTGAGGGTACCGATGGTGCTGCGGTAGCCGCTCAGCCCCGCGAGGATCGCGCTACGTTGCGTGTCCGTAAGCGTGCTGTCATCCATTTGCACCATGCCTGCTTTCACGGAGTCCATCAAGATCTCGATCTGGGCGCGGTTGGCCGAACGCGCAGGGTCACGCAAAGCGGGTTCAGCGATACTTGGCGGACCCTGCGACGGGAGGCTCGTCCACGCTTGTATGCTTGGCCTTTGAATATCTGTTTCAATACCCCTCATCTTCCCGTGTTTTCGTTTCACCGCACCAACTCATACCGGTACCTCGCATCCAATTGAGTCGCATCCAAGGTATCCAACATTACTTGCGTGAGCCGGATGGGATACCAGGTAGCGTTGATCGGCTCTAACACGATCTTCCGCCATTGCGCATCGGAAATGCCGGTGTGCTTTTGCGCCATGACGACCTGCATGGTGAGCGCGTTAGGTACGCCCGTACCCGCAGGGTCACGCAAACTGGGATCTGCGATACTTGGCGGACCCTGCGATGGGACGGTTGGGTGAGTTCTGACAGGTTCCTTTTTGGACAGGATTTCAGCCCCGATACGTATCGGGGTGACAGGATTGTTTCGCCTTGCGGCGATGCTGTCGCGCGTGACCGCAGGGTCTTTTTTGGACAGGATTACAGGATTGATAGGATCAGGCGTCCCTGCCGGGACGGCGCTTTGCGCCCACGCCATCGCAGGCAGCAAGGTCAGCAGGGCTAAGAAATACCGTAACCTCATCGTTCCAAAATTACATGTGTGGCCACACTCCCTTTTGCCCACGTAAGCTTGCACTGGTACATGCCCGCAGCCTGACCGGCCAGCTCCACTTGGTGTACCGTGCTCCACTGCGGGAGCCGCACCCGCAACACTACCCGCCCGTCCACATCGCGCACCTCCAGCTCGCCCACCGTGGGCTGTGCCATGTAGCTCAGTGTGAAGGCACCAAGCGAAGGATTGGGGTATGGCCTCACCCCCGGCCCCTCTCCCGGGGAGAGGGGGGCCACCCCCAAGGCCAGCGTATCGCATGGACTTCCCGCCAAAGGCCCCAAAAAGTAGTTGGGGTGGTTGGGCAGGGAGTTCGAGTAGTACCGTGGAAGCTCGATGCCGTGCTGCACCATGTTACAGGCCAAACCCGGGGCATCGGGGTTGTTGATCACGTGCATGCGTTGGGTGCCGTTCCCCGTTCCGATATAGATCTTCCCGTCCGGGGCCAATTGGGCGATATCGAACACCGTGGCAAAAGGAGGACTGGGCGAATAGGTGCTGTCCCAATGGGCGATATGGACCATGGATCCTGCGATGTCCGAGGCTTCCGTATCGTACTGGTACACGTCCAGTACCGAGGAAACATAGAGGAAGCGGCCGTTGGGGGAAAAAGCCAAGCCGCCTAAGCTGTTGGAATCATCGATGGTTATGTTCACCGGATCGGAGAACAAGCCGGTGCAGCGGTCAAAATCGAAGATGTCCAGATCGGCCGTCCCGAAGCCGGAGTAATAGGCATACCGGCTGCCATCCGGTGAGAAGCACGCTTGCCCGTGATCTGGTGTGCGAACCACGCCGATGGCTTGGTTGCCGTTCACGCTCACACCGCTCGGAGTTACCAGCAGACGGTGGTGGATGTTCGTGTTGGCCTTAAAGCAGAACACCCACCAATCCCGTCCGTTGGCATGCCGTACCGCCGTGATCCTGCCCTCGTTCAAGGTGTCCGCGATCAAGACCTCATTCTTGCTCACTGCGCCCCCCAGGCCACTGTCCAAGCTCATGTCGATGGTGGTCAGGTACAGGTGGTGCGAAAGGGAGCTTGACAGATCGTCTATGGTCCCATGAAAGAGGTAGTAGAAACCGGGCGTTTCCGGCTTGGGAAGGATCAAGCAGCCTTGGGAAATGTACAATCCTTCTGGGTGGTCCGAAGTATACCAGCTCGGATTGAGCCCCCCTCCGTTCAACATGCTGTCCCCGGTGGCATTGGCAATGTAAGCCCCGTTGGTGCTGAAGAGCAGATTGCCTTCCGCATCACTGATGTTGGCGGAGGTGCGGTGAAAATCGATTTCGCGATTTACAGTATATATCACCAAGTCCCCAGTCATGAAATCGAGGTCAACCCCACCCCAGGGTGGCGGAGATTGGTCTTCGAAGCCGCCCATCCAAAGATCATTGATTCCTTGTTGGGCAAGTGCATGGTGCGGGTTTCCCGCACCATGCATCATGCACAACATCAAAAGGAACCTGAGTGTTCCATTCTGCGTCATTGTTCAGCGGTTCGAGCCTTATCGAACAATAGACAATCTGCCGTTCCCTACCAAACCCAATGTTGAAAGCACTCGGTAGTGGTACACACCTGTTGCCAACCTGGATGTGCCAAAGGACATGCGCGGCTCTTTCGCAGGAACGTCCAGCCTCATAACTTCGACACCGACCGAGTTGAACAAAATGAAGACGCCTCCCTCTTCTAACGGTTCACCTAACACCAGCGTGGCCCCGTCCCTTGCCGGGTTGGGCACTACGCCAATGGTGTTCGTTTCACGTGCCACCAAGCTCTTCACAATGATGCCGTGCTGCAGACAGAGTTGCGGGTCGTCGAACTGTTGTTCATCGTCGATCAAGCGGTAGAGCGAGCGTGCCCGGTAAACGGAGTTACCACCGACCATGGGACATTGGTTGGCGATGTAGAACAGGGTGTTGGTCTGGTCCACCGTAAAGGTGTCCACGTCCTTGCCCACGGTGGAGAGGTAGATCTCGTTCACCTGCTTCTCGTTGCTTTCGATCAGCTTTGTAGTTCCGACGTTGGTATTGGCTGCCTTAATGCCATCGGCGGTAAGCACCTTGGTAGTAGCGGCCACTTGCAACGCGGAGTTGTTCCATGCGGTGAGGGTACCGATGGTGCTGCGGTAGCCGCTCAGTCCGGCGAGGATCGCACTGCGTTGCGCGTCCGTTAGTGTGCTGTCATCCATTTGCACCATACCGGCTTTTACTGAGTCCATCAAGATCTCGATCTGGGCACGGTTGGCCGAACGCGCAGGGTCACGCAAAGCGGGTTCAGCGATACTTGGCGGACCCTGCGACGGGAGGCTCGTCCACGCTTGTATGCTTGGCCTTTGAATATCTGTTTCAATACCCCTCATCTTCCCGTGTTTTCGTTTCACCGCACCAACTCATACCGGTACCTCGCATCCAATTTAGTCGCATCCAAGGTATCCAACATCGCTTGCGTAAGCCGGATGGGATACAAGGTAGCGTTGACAGGCTCCAGCATCATCTTCAGCCATTGCTCATCGGAAATACCGGTGTGCTTTTGCGCCATGATCACCTGCATGGTGAGAGCGTTGGGGGCACTCAATAACACGTCCGCGCTCGGCTCCACAATGAGATCCGCTGGATGCGCCGAGTGCGTAGGGCCTCCATCCGCCTCAGGCGGGCGCTGCAACTCCTTGTCCGGCTTTTGGGCAAAGGCCATCGCAGGCATCAATGCCAGTAGAACTATGAAGTTCCGTAAGCTCATCGTTCCAGAATTACATGCGTAGCAACACTCCATTTTGCCCACGTAAGCTTGCACTGGTACATCCCCGTAGCCTGCCCTGTTAGCTCCACTTGGTGTACCGTGCTCCACTGCGGTATGCGTTCCTCCATCACCACCCGCCCTGCCACATCGCGTATTTCCAACTGGCCCACCGTGGGCTGTGCCGGATAGCTCAGTGTGAACGCTCCATGACTTGGATTGGGGTATACCCGCACCCCCCTCTCCCTCGGAGAGGGGCCGGGGGTGAGGGTATTGATCCCCAAACTATCGCAAACACTCCCATCCACCGGCCCCAAAAAGTAATTGGGGTGGTTGGGCAGGGAGTTCGTATAGTAGGTAGGCATTACCACCCCATGCTGCACCATGTTACAGGCCAAACCCGGTTCATCCGGGTCGTTGATCACATGCATGCGCAGTGTGCTGTTCCCGGTACCAATATAGATTTTGCCGTCCGGTGCCAATTGGGCAATATCGAACACCGTTGCGAAGGGCGGGCCGGGCGAATAGGTGCTGTCCCAATGGGCAATATGGACCATGCTTGCGGCGATGTCCGAGGCTTCCGTATCGTACTGGTAAACGTCCAGCACGGAGGTAACATAGAGGAAGCGGCTGTTGGGGGAAAAAGCTGCCCCACCGAAGCTGTTAGAATCATCGATGGGTATGTTCACCGGGTTGGAGAACAAACCGGTACACCGGTCGAAATCAAAGATATCCAGATCAGCTGTTCCGAAACCGGAGTAATAGGCATACCGGCTGCCATCCGGAGAGAAGCACGCCTGACCATGATCGGGTGTGCGAACCACGCCGATGGCTTGGTTGCCGTTCACGCTCACACCGCTCGGAGTTACCAGCAGACGGTGGTGGATGTTCGTGTTGGCCTTAAAGCAGAACACCCACCAGTCCCGTCCGTTGGCATGCCGTACCGCCGTGATCCTGCCCTCGTTCAAGGTGTCCGCGATCAAGACCTCATTCTTGCTCACTGCGCCCCCCAGGCCACTGTCCAAGCTCATGTCGATGGTGGTCATATACAGGTGGTGCGAAAGGGAGCTTGACAGATCGTCTATGGTCCCATGTAAGAGGTAATAGATGCCCGGTGCGTTCGGCTTGGGAAGGATCAGGCAGCCTTGTGCGATGTGTAAACCTTCCGGCCACCACGAGGTGTATTGGCTGGGGTTCAGCCCGCCTCCGTTCAGCATGGTATCGCCGATGGCATTGGCGATGTAGGCCCCATTGGTGCTGCTGAGCAAATTACCGTCGGCATCTGTGATGTTCGCGGATGTTCGTCGGAAATCGATATCGCGCTGGACGTATGACAACACGACGCTGCCGGAGGAAAAGTCCAAGTCGGTGCCCCCAAAGGGAAGAGGTTCCTCACTGTTCGTGCCACCCATCCACAGGTTATTGAGACCTTGTTGGGCACAGGCATAGTGCGGAAACCCCGCACCATGCACCATGCACCAAACCAGCAGAAGCCTGATAGCTGCTTTCTGTGCCATCGTACTGCAGCTCGATACTTATCGAACAATGGAAAGTCTGCCATTTCCAACCAACCCGGTTAAGTTCACCACCCGGTAGTGATACACACCAGTTGCCAGTCCGCTTGTAGCAAATGACATGCGGTACTCTTCCGCAGGCACATCCAAACGCATCACTACTTCGCCCACAGCGTTGAACAAAATAAAGGTGCCTGCCTCGTCCAAGGGCTTGCCAAGTACAAGCGTTGCTCCGTCCCTTGCGGGGTTGGGTACAACGCCCATCGTGTTCACCTCCCGCGCCACCAAGCTCTTTACAATAATGCCATGTTGCAGGCAGAGCATCGGGTCGTCAAACTGTTGTTCGTCGTCGATCAGGCGGTACAAGGAACGCGCCCTGTAAACCGAGTTCCCTCCGACCATCGGGCATTGATTGGCGATGTAGAACAAGGTGTTGGACTGGTCCACCGTGAACGTGTCCACGTCCTTGCCTATGGTGGAGAGGTAGATGGTGTTCACCTCCTTTTCATTGCTCTCGATCAATTTGGTAGTACCAATGTTGGTATTGGCCGCCTTTATGCTTTCGGCGGTAAGCACCTTGGTAGTAGCGGCCAGTTGCAACGCGGAGTTGTTCCACGCGGTTAGGGTGCCGATGGTACTGCGGTAGCCGCTCAACCCGGAGAGTATTGTGCTGCGCTGTGCGTCCGTCAGCGTGCTATCGTCCATTTGCACCATACCTGCTTTTACCGAGTCCATCAAGATCTCGATCTGGGCGCGGTTGGCCTGCAATTGCACCACCACGCTGCTGTCCATGTTGTTCAGCGTCTTCTGGCTGTCGTCGATGGACTTGAAGGCGGCGGTGGTGCTGCCTTGCAAGTCGTTGTAGAAGTCGACCAGTTCCTGTTCACTGTTGCGCAACGCGGCGTTATCATCCAGCTTCTTGTACAGGCCGCCTTTCAGCATGTACTTGCTTTCTTCGGTGTAGGGGTCGTTCTCCAAGCTGTCCTTGGCGATCAAATGGTCCAGCTCCGTGATGCCATAGCCGTTCAGCAGCGCGTGGAACTGCTCGCAATACGGCCCATTGTTGGCGGTGGCACAATCGTAGTTGGTGCCTGGATCTGTGTTAAACCAATAATTGGGAGACCACGATGGCGGCTCGGTGTTACCGCCACTGATATTGGCCGGATTGTAGAGGAAGGGATTGTTGGATGCGTTAAGGTCGTTCTCATTCCACGCCCCCAATCCCCCTTGTGCGGGTTCCTCATACCACAGATTTCCCTTATGGTCCTGCGTTCCGATGATGGCCGAACTCGAAAGGTGCAAACCCCACTTATGCCGGTTGAACTGGTTGCCACTCAAGTCGATGTCAGCAGCAAGGCCATTAAAGAGGGCACCGTTGGAGGTCTTATCCATCACATTGCAACTGAAGCGCTGGCCTTCGCCCATGTTGCTGTAGATGCCTGCTTGGCCGTCCGCAGGGTAGGTGGTGGCCGCGCCGTTGATGTTGTTGCAACTGAACTCGCAGTAGCGCGCACCGCTGATGGCAATGCCCCAGCGGTTGTGGATGTTGCTCACCATGTTCAACGTATTCTCCGCCACCAACCATTTGTCCGTGGCCAGCAAGCCGATGCCCACGAACGAGGTGTATTTCGGCACGTAGTGGATGGTGTTGTTGAGGATCTTGGAGTCGGGATTCTCCCCCGGATACTCGTTCACGATAATGCCGAAAGTGGGCAGTGGTATCCAAGGGTTCACTAGATCCCCGAAGGTGATGTCGTTGTTCTGTACCCTCACATGTGTCGCACCTTGGTTCATGCGGAGATCGATCCCCGTGGACAGTGTATGCATCTGGTTGCTCAAGATGTCCACATAGCGGTTCCCGCTGCGCTCCACACGGTAGGCCGTGCCTACGTTCTGCATGTTGTTCTGCTCACTCCATACGGTCATGTACCGGGTAAAGATCCCCCATTGGCAGTTCTCGAAGCTCGGCGCGTTGCCTTCGCCGTAACCCTGTTGCACCAGCTTGTGGTAGCTGTGGTCGCCTTGGGCGAAGATGCCAGAACCGTTGCCGATATAGGGATACGCCGCATCGGGCTGCACGTTCTTGAACCCGAAATCGGTAACGACCACATCACTTCGGTGGCCGATGATGCCGTTGCTCATGCGATCCACAATATTGCCACCGCCGGTGAGGTCCGCATAGGTGTTGTACACCTCCACGGCGGCATAACCAATGCGGCCCACTGCCGTGGTTTGTCCGGGATAGGGTTGTGCCAGCGCGCCCGTGCTCTGGAACAGGTTCCCGTTCAGGTATACACTCACGTCGTTCCATTGCCCCCCGTTCATGTCGGGCACGGACAGGCCGAGGCGGTCGTCCCGGAACACATCCTGTATCAGCACGATGTTGGCACCGTTCAGGGCCGTCACCACGTTCTCCGCATCGCTCAAGGTGCTTTCCCTGATATACACCACGCTACCCTCGTTGGCCGTGATGCTCTTCCACATCGTATTGCTGCAACTTTCCATGGTGCTGTAGCCCATGTCAAAATGAACATCCGGTTCCACGATGATCTCCGCACCCGGTTCCATATAGATCTGGGCATAGGCGAACTGGAAGTCGTCATCCACGATGAACTGGCCCCGGATATCGACCGAGCCGGAGATGGAAGCGGGTAGCGAGCTGCTGTGTGTGCCGTCATGGATCACCAGGTCGGCGGGGCAGCAGGCCGCTAATTCCTGCACCGTATATGAATAATCGAGGCTGCAGGTTTGGCCGAAGTTGACCGTCACTGAGTAGATCCCTGGCTCCAGCCCGCTCAGGTCTTCCGTGGTGGCCCCGCTGGACCAAACGAAGGTGTATGGGGCGTAAGCCGGATCCAAAGTCAGGTCGATGGCTCCCGTGATCCCTTCCTGACATATGGCGGGGGTCACTACGGAGGAGACCATGCCTGAAGGAGGCCAACTGGTGTTGAAGGGTCCCCATTCTGAAGCCCATACCGTGCATTCCGTTCCCTCATCGAACACTTCGACGTCCCAAGGTGGCCAGTGTCCCGGATGCATTTCATATACCGGTCCCTGGTAGACCACCTCAGGTGGATGAGTGTCATTCGATGTGATCGCCCACCATGTAAAAGTGAACGGCCCCACACCACCATCAGTTACTGAAGCCGTGTATGTGGGATAACCACCGGTCATGCAGCTTGGAGCATATGTTACCGCCACCACCATTGGCTCAGCGATGGTGAAGATCTCGGTCTCTGCGCATTGCGCACCACCTTGTTCGGTAACGATGACAGAATAAACCCCCGGTGCCAGTCCGCTTATATCAGCGGTGGTGGCTCCGTTGGACCATTGGTAGGTATAGCTTTCGGAGCCTCCATAGACATTGAGGGCGATACTGCCATCGTTGACGCCTTCTTCGCATACGTAGGTAATAGATGGGTCAAATTGAAATTCGCAATGGGACTTCAACTTGGCCAAGTAGGCGTCATCAAAATTATGGCCTGTGTTGCCGCAGACGACAAGGCCTCGATCAGCGGCCTCCACCACGCGGAAATTGCATTGCCGTCTCCGGACATTGCCCGGAAAACAGTCATCAGCGGCGTTGTATGGGTCATTCCACTGGTAATGCCATATCTCGCTCATGTCTGAGCCGTTCAGTTTAGTGGCATAGCTTTGACTGCCCCAGTAGTAGTAGCACCCAGGTATCTGATTCGGATTTGTTTGGCTCCAATTCACTAAGGGGTAACCTGTGAGGCAGGATTGCACATTTGCATTCAGATCATCGTAGCCGTAATGGTCCCCAGCGACGCTGAAGCCATCAGGCCACTTTGTGCAAACCGCGACGAGGTTTTGGTCAGAAGTCACCGTTACCCCCAATCTGAAATCAAAGGCATGTAACTCGCCAAGGTCCGTATGGGCCTCCACCACGTGAGGCGATGAACTCGATAGCTTATAGATCGGGGAGTTCAGGGCATAGTGGCCGCCAGCATACCACGAACCCGTTATGTTTGCCACAACCGGAAAAATTATCTTCTCGACCCCACTTTCGACCTTAAACGTTACATCCGTTGAGATCTGGTGCGCAAGGGGATCCGCGACCAATGGAAACTGGGCTTCATCCACATGGGTGTCTACGATCCAATCGAACGGCACATATGCACTAGCGGTTGCCGGTTCTTTGAAATACATCAGCCAAGCGCTTGTGGGTGCAGGATATTGCCAGCTGACCCCACTAAGCACAAAGTGTTCTTCCTGTGTTGCCGCGTTATAAACACGGTCTATGGCATTGGTGTATACCGGATTGGTGCCGATCACGGGCCAATACACATCAACCTGCTCGATCAAATGGTCCCATGCTTTATACCCGTCAAGGTCTATTTGGACGAAATAAGGGCGATTTGACCCATTAGGATTGCCTGCAACCAAGGGGTATGCATTTCCAACCACACGGTATCCCTTGATGCCGTTCTTATTGGTCTCGACAAGGTCGTAGCCCCCTGTCCGCCTGGTGATCGCCACATTCGCATCAGCACTCGGATTGAAGAGGTGGTTCCAGATCACGTTGCCGCTCAGATCCATCTTCATGACGATCATTTGGCCCTGTGGTCCGACACATCCGCTAGTCGGAAGCAGAGTTTGTGTAGATGAATTGGCAGGGTTCAACCAAAGTTGCTTCGGGTCGGCGATATCATCGAAAAATTGATAGTTGGAATTCGATGCACCTCCACAGATCACGATATTACCCTCCGTGTCTTGAATCACACCCTCGAACACTCCGCCGTAAAACGATTTGTACCAGAGCCGCGTTCCATCGAGATTGTAAAACGCTACAGCCTCGCGGAGATCTCCTCGTCGGATCACCTCTGTTTCCAGCTTTTGAAGATCATCTTGGGCGGGGGTGGCCGGATTGATCGCTGATTGGTAACAGCCATCATTGTATGCCCAGTTCTGTGCTCCGCTATAGCCAACGGCTACATATCCCCCTGGCGTCCCATCGAGGTTATTGACAGCCTTGACATCCATCCACCAGTCTCCTCCGCTGGAGTTGGCGGTAATCGGGGTCGCAGACGGATGTTCTTCTGGAACCAAAACACCATTCATGTCAACATAGTGGGTTCCTTTTGGCAGTTGGCCATAGAAATCATGATGCTGCCATTCCAGCACGGGCGGCCCCTGTGCCTCAACGGTGACCGTAGCCATGATCGTGGCTACGAGAAGGAAGCAAGCCCTCCTCCGCCAATGCTTCGGTGAGGTGAGGTGAGGTGAGGTGAGGTGAGGTTGCCATGGTGGGCTGGGTTGGTTTTCTGGCACCTATACTAAGAATAAATTTTACCATGACTTAACATTATTTTCGGCTCGATTTCTGCTACCACTAATACACGATCAGGGGCAGCGATGTTGGGTCCTGTCGAGTTTATAGGCGTTTTCTGGCTTGCCACATGCTTGCGCCGAGGTGGGCGGCTTGTTGAAGAGTAGTGGAATAAAGTTGAGTTGGTCGTTTTCGCGGTTGCCATCGGGTAGGACGCTTTGCAAAAAGCCCGCGATGATGGGCAAGATGTATTTGGACCACGTCTAATGACCAGCTATCCCCATAGCCCTTAGGGTACCTCGAAGAACCTCACTCCCGCGTCATCGGCACTATGTGCCGACCCTTCGGGCAAGCGTTCTCGTTCGGTCATCCTGCGTTACTCCTCAGTCAGTTACCTACGGGTAGCTTCCTTTCGTCGCGCCTTGGCTGCCCCGAACGATAAGCGCTTGTGCCATCGGTTCGAGGTTCTTCGAGGTACCCCTTACCTTCATGGCCTGCGTAGCCAACGATCGATCGTTGACCATCCGGGCAACATCCTGTCGTTTGTCGACGTATGAAACGAGATATTCGCCCCTTCATGAAGATCCGCCTCCTTTTTCTCGCGACCGTGCTGCTTCCGTTCGGGCTTGCCGCCCAGGATCCCATCTCGGTGAACGATCCAGTGCTGGAGCGCTTGGATGCGCTGAGCCAGCTTCCCTGGCTGAAGAACGACCCCTTCACCACGGACGTGGGCAAACTGAACACGCACAACTTCGCACCCGATGTGGTCCCCACTTATTCGCCGGAGGTCTTCCAACAGCGCATGCTGGAGTTGGATGAACGCACACCGTTCAAGTTGACTTACAACAAACAAGTGCAGGCCTATATCGACATGTATGCCGAACGCAAACGCGACCAGACCGCACGGATGCTGGGCATGGCACAGCTCTACTTCCCGGCATTTGAAGAGGCGCTGGACCGCTATGGCCTTCCGCAGGAACTGAAATACCTCGCCGTGGTGGAGAGCGCACTCTATCCCGGAGCACGCTCGCGGGCCGCTGCTGTGGGCTTATGGCAATTCATCATCGGTACCGGCAAGCTTTACGGCCTGCGGGTGGACAGCTATGTGGACGAGCGCTGCGATGTGTACAAAAGCACAGATGCCGCTTGCCGCTATCTGCGCGATCTCCATGAGGCCTTTGGTGACTGGGAGCTGGCTCTAGCCGCGTACAACTGCGGGCCGGGTAACGTGAACAAGGCCGTCCGCCGCGCTGGGGGCACCATGGACTATTGGAAGATCTACGATCACTTGCCCCGCGAGACCCGCGGGTACGTGCCGGCGTTCATCGCCGTCAATTACATCTTCAACCACGCCTCGGACCACAACATCTACCCGGTGATCCCCAATTACTGCGCCTACGAGGTGGACACCATGCAGATACGCTACCCCTTGGAACTGGACCGTCTCGCCGGCATCCTCGGTGCCGACTCTACGGAGCTGCGTGATCTCAACCCCATGTTCAAGGTGGGTGTGGTCCCGGTGATGGACGGTCCGGCCACCGTGTATATTCCCAGGACGCTCACAGCATCATTCATCCAGTACGAGGACACTATTGCGCGCTCCTATGTTCCGGACGTCAGTACACCGGCGCCCGTTACTTATGCTTCCGTCACCAAGGGTTCATCGAAGAGCTATACGCATGTGGTCCGGAGCGGGGAATCGCTGGGATTGATCGCCCAGCGGAACAGTGTCAGCATTCAGGACCTGCGCAGGTGGAACCACTTGCACGGGGACCGCATCCGTGCGGGCCAGCGATTGTTGCTGCATCACGAGGTTGTCCCGGAGCCCGTAACAACGACCAAGGAGCCCGATGAGGCCAAAGCCGTCCCTGCGAGCCCCGGAGCAACGGAATATATTTACCATACTGTGCAGCCGGGGGATACTTTATGGGGTATTGCGCAAAACTATCCCGGGGTTAGTTTGGACGACCTTAAGCGACTTAATGCCAACATGAATTTCCGCCACCTGACCGTGGGCGAAAAGATCAAGGTGGGCGTGGAAAAAGGCTAAAACCAGAGCTGCACGCTCGTCGTTGTTTTCAACGATCTGGTCGCCATTGTTGATGAATTTGTCGAGGTGACCGGCCCTCGTTCAATTACCTTTCGGTGCAAACAGATGCACCATGGGCCTGCCGAACATCCGTGAATTCATGCATGCGCATTGCCGGTTCCGCCTTCGCTCCGGCAGGGAGATCTTCGGCGTGGTGTGGGAGGCGGGCACCAATGAGAAGGACCGGCTCCACTTTGCGAGCATCGGCGATTACGAGCGCTCACGCCGTGATCCCCGCCAGCCCTTGGAGGCGTTCCCCATGTCCCCGGAGGAGATCCTACTTGCCGAGCGCTTGGCCAGCTAAGTCTTCGGCTCCCCGCTCGCCCGAATTGCCCTTTTGCTTGGATGCTCGGTCCAGTAGAAAGGCATAGATCCGGGCCACTTCGTTCAACCGTTCAAAACGGCCGGTGGCCCCGCCGTGGCCAGCCTCCATGTTCGTCCAAAGCAATATGGGCCGGTCGCCATGTTGGTGCTCCCGCAAGCGTGAGACCCATTTTGCCGGTTCCCAATACTGCACTTGGCTGTCGTGGAAGCCGGTGGTGGCCAGAAGTGCCGGATAGTCCGCTTCGTGCACGTTGTCGTATGGTGAATATCCGAGGATCCGTTCGAACGCATCGGCTTCCCGCGGGTCGCCCCACTCATCATATTCGCCCGTTGTCAGCGGGAGGCTGGCGTCGAGCATGGTATTGGCCACGTCCACGAAAGGGACTTCGGCCACGACCGCGTCCCAGAGGTCGGGCCGCATGTTCATCACTGCCCCCACGAGCAGGCCACCGGCGCTGCCGCCCATGCAGTAGAGCCTCTTGGGGTCGGCATGGCCGTCAGCAACCAGTTGTTCCGCGCAGGCGATGAAGTCGGTGAAGGTGTTCACCTTGTTTTCCATGCGCCCGTTCTCGTACCAGGCGCGCCCCAGCTCCTCGCCGCCCCGCACATGGGTGATGCCGAAGACGAAACCGCGGTCCAGCAGGCTCAGCCGTGCGCTGCTGAAGACCGGTTCCACATTGATGCCGTACGCGCCGTAGCCGTAAAGAAGCAAGGGGGCCTTTCCGTTCAGCTCCGTACCCCGAAGGCACACCAGACTGATGGGCACTTGCACACCGTCCTTCGCCGTGGCCCAGATCCGTTCACTCACATAGCGCGAGGCGTCGAACCCGCCCAGCACCTCCTGCTGCTTTAATAGGCGGTCCCATCCGGTGACCATGTCGTGTTCAAATACACTGGTGGGCGTGGTGAGCGAAGTGTAACCATAGCGGAATTTCGAGGTGTCCCATTCGGGGTTCGTGCTACCAAAGGCCACGTACGCGGGATCATGGAAGGTGATCTCATGCTCTTCCCCGGTGCTGAGCCGTAGTATGCGTAAGTGGGCCAGACCGTTCACCCTCTCGGTGAATGCCAAGTGGTCGATGAACACCTCGACGTCCTCCAACATCACCTCCTCACGATGGGGCACTACTTCGGTCCACGCGGTCTTTTCCGTCCGGTCCTCCGGGCATTCCATCAGCCTGAAATTCCGGGCTTTCCAATTGGTGAGGATGTAGAATTTACCGGATCGCAATGGGTCTTCAGCGTCCGGTACGTGCATAATGCTCATCTCGTGCTTGCGGCCGCGCGGAAAGAGGGTCCGGAACTCTCCCGTTGGATCGTCCGTGGGCAAAAGCCGGTGCTCGCTGGACAAGGTGCTCTCGGTGGAGATGATGACGTACCGGTCCGATCGGCTACGGAAGACATCACAACTGAAGGCGCGGTTTTTTTCATGGAACACCTCCACATCGGTAGTGGGGTCCGTGCCGATCAAGTGACGGAACACGCGGGCATTGCGCAGGCTGCGGTCTTTGCGCACATAGAAGAACGTCCTGTCATCCGCGAAAGCGCCCCCATCGCCCGCATGGGTGATCACATCATCCAGCTCCTCGCCGGTGGTAATGTCGCGGAAGCGGATCTCGTATCGTCTGCGGCCCAACGTGTCCAGACTGTAGGCCATCAAGCTGTTCCCGGGGGCTATCTCAAAGTCGGCCAGATCGAAATAGTCATGTCCCAAGGCCATGGCGTTTTCATCGAGAAAATCCACAAAGTCGGCCGGGACCTTTTCCTTTTCCGAAAGCACGGGCGCCCGCATGTGGATCGGATATTCCGCCCCCTCTTCGAATCGGTATCGGTACCAGTATCCGTTTTCCCGATATGGCACGCTGAGGTCGCTTTCCTTTACCCGTCCTTTCATCTCGGTGAACAAGCTGTTGCGCAGCTCGGAGACCGGAGCGAGCATGCCTTCGCAATAGGTGTTCTCTTCGCGCAGGTACGCGATCACACGTTGGGTGTGCTCATCCGGGACTTTTGCAATGCGCTGCTTTTCGGTCAGTCGCATCCAAGCGAACTCGTCGGTCCGCGTCCGCCCATGCAAGGAGGTCCGGTGGGGTTCCTTCGCAGCGCGGGGCGGTCGTGGCAGGGTGAAGGCTTTCATGGTGTTCGAGCGGGCGGGATCGGCCAAGTGCGATAATGGCAGATGACAAGGCTGGCGAAAATAGCGCCCGGCCAGTGGACCGGCATCAGTGGAGCAGGGCGTGCAATATCGCAGGAGATCGCAATTGCCCGAATCCTTCCACGTGAAGGCGGAAGTAGTCCAGTAGTTGCTCCAGCAATCCTATTCGGACATCGGATGGCAGGTGCATGTCCACCTCCGTGGATTCCGCGCGCAGGAGCTCCGCAAAGGCGAGCGAGCTGTTCACGTTCATGCAGAACCCGTGTTCGGGAACGCCATTGAAGAAATGTCCTTCGCGCAGGTCGAACCGGTCCTCACCCGGCCCTGGCAGTTCGGGAAGAAAGCCCAAGTGCCGGGCCAGGCGCAGAAGGAGCAACAGTGGAAGTTGGCCGAGGTTGTCCCCTGTATCGATCTCCTCAAGCGTGCGCTGGACAAGATCGAACAGTTCGGGGTCGGGTGATTCCTCCTTCAGGGTGCGATAGAACACTTCTTGGGCGAAGAGCAGCAGAAGCCCTCTGGCTGGATCACCCGCAATGCCCACGTAAGCTTTCTCTGTCCGGACCTCACGGACGGTATGCAGTTCCCGTTCCCCGCTCTCGCTTACCACTATTTCCAAGCGGTCCAGCGGCTGTAGGTGCGCAGGTTTGGCGCTGCCTCGCTTGCTGATGCGCACGATATATGAGCGTACACCGAAGCATTCGGTGTACGCCTTCAAAATGACGAAGTTATCACCGTGCTTGAAGGTGCGAAGCACAACGGCACGTGTGGTCTGAAGCATGTGCAGAGTTTCCCCGTGGAGGACTTGCCCGGGCCTATCTCACTACGGCCACTTTGGTATTGCACTTGCGTATACCATCGGGGTCCACGGCCAGAACAAGGTAGATCCCGGTACTAACACGGTTGCCTGTCATGTCCGTGGCGGGCCATATGGCCTGACCGCCCAAAGATATGGTGTGGAACACAAGGTTGCCGGCCACGTCCGTGATACGCACATCACTGCCCCGCACCAGGCCGGTAATGGCCACGGGGCCGGTAAAGGTCTCTCTGACCGGATTGGGGAATACGCTGGTACAGTCGGCCGTCTCGCTGCCCTCGGTGGCCTCCCCGCGGTAGCCCATGATACCTTGATCGGTGCCGATGAACACTTCGCCGGTCACGGCATCGATGTTCAGGCAAATGACGTTGTCGCTTGGTAACGGGCTGTTCGCCGCGGTGAAATGGGCGATCTCCTTCGTGCCGTCAGCCGATACTAGGAAGACGCCACTGGTCTGGGTGCCCAGCCACTTTCTATTGGCCCCGTCCACCGCGATCGCGCTTACCGATTCCGTCTCCAGAAGGATCTGGACATTCCCATCTTGCTCGATCAAGATCTGTTGAGCGTCGAAATCCCCGTTGGTGAACACCGCGTCCGGGTTGTAAAACACCGCAACCCCTTTTCCCGTGCCCACCCAGATCTGCTGTTCCTTATCCTCGGCCACGGCGAACACGTCCATGGAAGGCAGCCCTCCCTGGCCTTCGAAGGTGCTGAGGGCTTTGGCTTGGTCGTCCCCCGGATCGGACGGGGTGCCATTGTCCGTGAATACCAGCATACCGGCACTGCGGGGCCTGACGATCCATTTGTATCCGTTCATTCCCACAATGATGTCTGAGAGCAGCGTATTATTAGCCAGGGCGGCGTTGGCTGAAAAGGAGTGCCAGTTACCGTTCTTTTGCTTGACACTGATGGGGGCGGCGCAGTTGCTGTTGGTGACCCAGAGGTTCCCTTTTTCATCAAAGGCCAGTCCGCCAACCTGTGTTGGCACATTGTTCGAGGCGTTGTTCTGGAACCGCTGCAATGTGCTGTTATCAGCATCAAAGAATCCGACACCACGGCCATCGCGCATCTCCAACAAGCCATCATCCCAACTTCCCACGAAAGCGTGGTTTTCGTCCTCGGGATCGACCTGCACGGGCATAACATCGTTCAATTCAGCGCCAAAGTCGTTGCTACCGGAGGCAAAAAGCGGATCGTTGCCATGGTCGGCCGTCCCCCAGCGGCCTTCCATCAGGAAATGCACCCCGTCCTTGCGGAATTCATCGCCCCAATTCCCCGAGGGCGCCCCTGTGGTGACATACAAGGAACCCTTGGCGGAGGACATACGATAGACATTGTTGTTGGAAGGACCATTTGGATAAATGTCCGTCACGTCGCCATCCCCCCTAAAGCGGACAAGGCCATGGGCGCTTGTTGCCACCCACAGGCCGCCGTTCTCACGCCCGATGGCGTCCACTGGTCCCATGGGGGCATTTCCGGAGGCTTGGTCGGCATAGTAGGTCTCGTTCAAGTCCGTGTTGAACTGCCGCACCCGTCCAAGTTGGCTGACCGTGAGGGTGGAACCATCCCGGGAAATATGCATGTTCATGTTGGAATTGCCTTGGATGGCGGTCATGACATGCCACCCAGAGTCATAGTAGTACGTCGTGTCCAGCAGTGCTGTGGGGTCCGTGCTTCCCTTGTGGTTCACCAGCACCTTGCCGCCGAAGGAGAGGACGGTAGAGAACACACCGTTCGCACTCGGGACGTCCGGCCTTTTGTGCCAATTGGTGTAAGCGGCCAAATTGGCCTCCCACCGCCAGGCTGCAAAGAGGCCCTGCTGGGTGGCGGCATAAATGGAATCCCCATGGAAAGCGATGCTGTTCACCTGCAATTGTGCGGCATTCGGGCCGATCAACCAAGTGTCCTTCACCTCCATGCGGGCCAGATCCACGACCACGATACCGAAGCCGCAGCCCAAATAGGCCAGATCACCCTCGTTGGTGATGTAGTAGATGCCCTTATCGCCCACGATGGAACTGCGCTTGATGTCCGGCAGGTTGATGGAACTGCCGTCCTGGACCACATCGAGATTGCCGTCCTTGTAGCCCACCAGTAGGGCGCTCCGGTCCGTATTCCAGCCCAGGGTCAGGATATCGACGTCGTTCAATGCGTTCACTTTCGTGTAGCGCTCGGTCTCGCCGGACTGCTCGTTGTATTTGAAGACCGCCGTGGTGGTTGCGCAGTAAATGTCATCGTTGCCTTGGACCACCGCGATGGTCTTCCGGTATTGAAAGTGATCACGCCAATGGCCGATGGCGGGTTGGGCCGTTAGACTTCCGGCCAGACCGAGGAGGCCGGAGGCAAGGAACAGCGTTCGGGAAGGTCGCATGCGGTCAGTGAACTACGGTGGACACAACGTGGAAGCAGGGGGATCGGTATGCACGGCAAAATTGGGCCAAATGCAGGACGCCCCGGGGTTCCGGAGCGTCTTGGGTGAGGTCGCGTGCGGATTCGAACCGCAGTAGCAGCTTTTGCAGAGCTGTGCCTAACCACTCGGCCACGCGACCATTGCTTTTCCCTTATTTGCCCATTAGGCCATATTCAGGGCCGCGAAGATAACCGCTTCCTCCTTAACCCTCCACGGTGTACACAACGCGGTCCACCGCACCCGGAATGGGCGGGTGTTCCTTTTCCAGCCGGACCCGCCAGACGAAGCCATGGGGCCACTCTCCACGCAAGGCCGCGAGTATCCGGGCGGCCACATGCTCGATCAAGTGGGAGCGCTCGGCCATCTGTTCCACCACGATGGCCGTTACACGGCTATAATCGATGGTGTCCGTGAGCTTGTCCGTCCGCTCCGCACGGGCCATGTCGCCCTGAATAGCGACGTCCACACGGTAGTGCCCACCGATGCGCCCTTCCTCTGTGAGGCAGCCATGATAGGCGTACACCTTGATACCGTTGACCTCGATCATTCCCATGCCATACAGCGCCCAAGCCCGGCCTTCAGCCGGACGATCACTTCATCTTTGCCCAACAAGGTGCTCACGTCGAACATGCCCGGGCCTTGCATGCGACCGGCCATGAACAACCGATAGAGCGGCATGATCTGGCCGATCTTCTTCCCGTGCTCGTTCAGCACCTCATTGAAAACCTGTTCAAGGGTGTCGGGTCGGACCGATGACATCTCGGAAATTCTTGCAATGAATGCGTTCAAGGTGTCGGCGGTCTCCGGTTTCCAGCGTTTTTTCAGTTCGGCCAAGCCTTCCTCATTGTCCTCCAGGGGCGATCCCGACGTAAAGAGATAGGTGCCTTCCAACAGGTCTTCCGGAAAGGTTGCGCGCTCCTTCAGCAAGGCTACTGCGGCCGTGGCCTTCTCGGTGGTGGTGGTGATCCCCAAACCTTCAAGACCCTTGAGTAACTGTTCGCCCAGTTCGGCGTCCGGTCGCATGCGCAGGTATTGCTGATTGAACCATTTGGTCTTTTCCGGGTCGAATTTCGCACCGCCCTTGTGTACGCGTTCCAGGTCGAAGAGCTTCGTGAGTTCTTCCATGCTCATGATCTCCTGGTCGGTGCCTGGGTTCCAGCCCAACAGGGCCAGCATGTTCACGAAGGCTTCCGGGTAATATCCGCGCTCGCGATAGCCGCTACTGCGTTCGCCGCTGACGGGGTCCTGCCAGTCGAGCGGGAAGACCGGGAAGCCGAGCCGGTCGCCGTCGCGCTTGCTCAGCTTACCGTTGCCGTCGGGCTTCAAGATCAATGGGAGGTGGGCAAACGCCGGGCGCTCCCAGCCGAAGGCCTCGTACATGAGCACATGCAGCGGGGCGCTCGGCAGCCACTCCTCCCCGCGGATCACATGGGTGATCCGCATCAAGTGATCGTCCACGATGTTGGCCAAGTGGTACGTGGGCATGCCGTCGCTCTTGTACAGCACTTTGTCGTCGATGTTGGAGCTGTGTACCGTGACCCAACCCCGGATGACGTCCTCGAAGCGGACCTCAGCATTGCGCGGCACCTTCAAACGGATCACATGTTCATCGCCCCGCGCCAGCCTTTCCTGCGTCTCCGTCGCGCTCAGGGTGAGGCTGTTCTTCATGTGTTCGCGCGTAACGGCATTGTAGGCCGGTGCAGCGACACCTGCGGCCTTCAGCCGCTCTCGCATGGCGTCCAGATCCTCGGTCGTGTCGAAAGCGTAATAGGCCTTGTCGTCCTGCACCAGTTTCTCCGCGTAATCCCGGTAGAGGTGCTTGCGGTCGCTTTGGCGGTAGGGGCCATCAGGGCCGCCATCCCATGGCCCTTCATCGGGCTTCATTCCGCACCAGGCCAGTGCTTCACGGATGTAATCCTCCGCTCCGGGAACGAACCGCGTCCGGTCCGTGTCTTCGATGCGCACTAGGAACTGGCCGCCGTGCTTGCGGGCGAACAGGTAGTTGTACAGGGCGGTACGTACACCGCCCATGTGCAACGGCCCTGTGGGGCTTGGGGCAAAACGAACTCTTACGGACATGCTATACGTGTATGCTGGCTCGTCGGGCAGGACGGACCAGCCGAACGGCCACTACGTTGACGTGAATGGTTGGGGAATGAGATCGTGTTCAGACCTGAACACCCTTCTCCACGATGCGCTTCCATTCCGGATGCTCGCGCAGGTGGGCCGTGACGAACGAGCACATCGGTACCAACTTCAAGTTGTTCTCCTCGATGAAAGTGAATACGCGCTCTACGATCTCCACGCCCACGCCCTTGCCGGCCAAGGACTTGGGTACTTTGGCGTGGGTCAAGAACATTTTGGTCCCGTTCAGTTCGTATTCCACCTTGGCCATCCGACCGTCCACCTCCATTTCAAATTGGCGGGAACTGGTATCGTTGATCAAGGGAATGGTGCTCAGGTCGATCATGGCGGTATTGTCTGGTCCCGGTTAACGGGCATGGCCCGCTGGGGAAAAGGCGCGCAAAGGTATGATATAGTGAAAAATGGGGAAAGCCTCGAGGTAGGACCTTTGGCGACGACGCCCCTGGGCAAGTTCTGCTGACCTTTGCCACCCATGGCCCCACACCCCGAAGGAAAGAAGAAGAACAAACGCTGGCGCCCGTTCCTCTTCGCGGGCATTGCCGTATTGCTGCTGCTGAGCATCGCGGCCTTCTTCCTGCCCTACTTGCTGAAACGCCACATCGAAAAGCACAGCTTGGAATGGATCGGTCGCACCGTCTCCATCGACAACATCATCCTCAACCCGTTCACATTCACCTTCGCGGTGAATGGCGTGCAATGCTCCGAGCGCGGGAGCGCCGAGCCGTTCGTTTCGTGGAAGAGCATCGCAGTGAAGAGCGATCTATGGAACGGGTTCCGGAACAAGGACTGGCGTTTCCGCCAGCTGCGTATCGAGGATCCCTACTTCCACATCACGCAAAACGCGGACCGCTTCAACTTCAGCGACCTGCTCGAAATGGGCGGAACGGATACCACGGCCTCCCCGGATACGACGCATGTGCGCTTCAGTATGGTGGACATCCGCATCACCGGCGGGCGCATCGTATACGATAGCGACGTGCTGAAGGCGCCCGTGGGCATCTCCGGGCTGCACATGCAATGCGATCTCATCTCCTCGGAAAGTGCGCGGATGGATTTCCTGCTCGGCCTCACGCTGGACGGTGGCGGCGCACTCGACGGCGGCTTCAAGATCGACACGGAGAGATCGCTTTATGCGGTGCATGCCACATTGAAGGACTTCGCACTGCCGCAACTGTTGCCTTATCTGCAGGATTTCATGCACACCACTGCGCTGAAGGGCGAACTGGACCTCGGTCTGGACCTCGAGGACAGCTGGGCCGACACCGCCGCACTGGCCGTAAGCGGTGATCTGGAACTGAACAACGTGGACCTCACAGACGGCGGAGGCACGCAGCTGATCGGCATAACGAGCGGGCGTGTTGTGTTGGACACGTTGAACGCGAAGACGCAGAGCTTCACGATCAGCCGTGTGCTGATCGATGGGCTTACCACACGCTTCCGGCAATGGGCCGATGGTTCCAACACGTGGACGAAAGTGCTGAAATTAGACAGCACCGCGATCGGTGACAGCGCAAACACTCACTTGGAAGCCGCGCCCAGCAATGTGTTCGTGATGCTCGCCGACTACATCCGCCTGCTGGGGCAGGAGTTCGTGGCGAACCAGTACACCGCCGACAGTATGTTGATGGTCAACAGTGCCGTGGAATTCGAGGACTTCACCCCGGAGAAGCCCTTCCGTTACAAGCTGGACCAGATCGACATCCGTAGCAGCCGGATCACCACTGCGACCGGCACAGCCGACTTCACGGCATCCGCAAGACTGAACGGGCGTGGAATGCTCACGAGCACCTTCAAGTTCGATCCGAAGAATTTCCGAAATGTGGACGCCTCGTTGGAAGTGGCGGATCTTTCGCTCCCGGACCTCGACGCCTACAGCCGTTGGTATGGCGCGTACCCCGTCCTGTCCGGAACGCTGGATTACACGGGCAGTACTACGATCAAGGACGGGAAGATCGACAGCAGGAACCATCTGCAGGCGGATAACTTGCGTTTCGCGAAAAAGACCGCCGTGCATGACACCGGCATCTTCGTCCTACCGCTGCGCCTTGCCGCATCGCTACTGCGCGATGTACATGGCAAGATCGATCTCGACGTGCCGGTGAAGGGCGACCTGAACGATCCGGAGTTCAAGCCATGGCCCATCATTTGGAAAGTGCTGAAGAACCTCGTGGTGAAGGCTGCGGCGGCGCCGGTAAAACTGGTTTCCGGGGCCTTCGGGGGAAGGGACGATGTGGACATGGAAGAAGTCCGTTTCCTGCCTTTGACCATAGAGATCGACAAGGACCAAAAGCGCTCCTTGGATGCCTTGGCCGCGCTGCTGAAAGAGAAGCCGGAACTGAATGTGGCCTTGGTGCCGCTGACCGACCTCAAGGATGAACAGGAGGAGTGGGGCGCAGCTCACGCGAAGATGGAATTCCTTGGACTGGCATCGCCCCTGAACAAAGCTGACAGCTCGCGCGTGTCGGACCTCGCCCTGCGCGATCCCGCTTTTGTCGTGTTCTTGGACACAAGAACGCCCGCCACAAAAGGAAAACCCGAACGCGAGCGCTGCGTTTCCGCAGTGGGCGCTGATGTCGCGACACGGGCCGTTGTTGCCGAGGAAGGCTTCCGCCAAGAAGCCGTAAAGACCTATTTGCATAAGGTCGGCACCGACCTGGAACGGATCGTTTTCCGGCCCGGCACTCCGGAAGAAACTTCCGGCTACATGGGCGCTCCCGGCTTTCGATTTATTGTGAACGTGAGTGATTGAGCATCGTCTTGCTACTCCTGAATGCGCCGGTATGGAACGTAACTTCGTCCTTCCGATAACAGCAGAAAGATCATGGCCACAGCAACATTGAAATACAAGACAGAGAACTACATCGCCGGGAAGCCCGGTGCCAACGGCCAAAAGCAAATGGACGTGCATTCACCGCTGGACGGCAGCGTGATCAGCACCGTGCCGCTCAGCACCGCCAAAGACCTTGATGTCGCCGTGAAAGCCGCCGAGGCCGCATTCCCCGCATGGAGCGCTATGCCGATCAAGGAGCGTTCACAGATCTTCTTCAAATACCGCGAGTTGCTGCTGAAGAACCGCGAAGAACTGGCCCGACTGGTGCACGAGGAAAACGGCAAGACGATGGACGAGTCCTACGCCGAAGTGGACAAGAGCGCAGAGCTGACCGAGTTCGCGTGCAGCCTGCCGCAGCTCGTGCAGGGCGAACTGCTGGAGGTGAGCAAAGGCGTGGAGTGCCGCATCGAGCGGAAGCCGCTCGGCGTGGTGGTGAGCATTTCGCCGTTCAACTTCCCCAACATGGTGCCGCACTGGACCATCCCCAACGCGCTGATGCTGGGCAATACCATGATCCTGAAGCCGAGCGAGCTGGTACCGATCAGCGGTGTGCGCATCGCGGAACTGCTGAAGGAGGCCGGCCTGCCCGATGGCGTCTTCAACGTCGTCAACGGTGATCGCGAGATCGTGGAGGCCATCTGTGACCATCCCGGTATCAAGGCCGTGAGCTTCGTGGGCAGCACCAAGGTGGCCAAGATCGTCTACGTCCGCGCCAGCGCCTCGTTGAAACGCGCGGTATGTCTCGGCGGAGCGAAGAACCACCTGATCGTATTACCGGACGCGCATGTGGAGATGACCGCCAGCAACGTGGTGGCCAGCATGAGCGGTTGCGCCGGACAGCGCTGTATGGCCGCCGCACAGATGGTCGGCGTCGGCGCTGTGGACCGCATCGTGGACCAGATGCTGGTGGAAGCGAAGAAGCTGATCCCGGGGAAGACCCTCGGACCGGTGATCAGCAAGGCAGCTTTTGAGCGCATTACGGGGTATATCGCCGAGGCTGAAAAGGCCGGTGCGAAGATCCTTCTCGATGGCCGCGATCCGACAGTGGAAGGTGGCGCCAAGGACGGCTACTACCTCGGCCCTACCATCATCGACCACGTGACGCTCGACATGCGCATTGCGAAGGAAGAGGTCTTCGGCCCGGTGATCACCATCATCCGCACGAAAGACCTTGATGCGGCGATCGCCATCGAGAACGCGAATCCGTATGGCAACGCGGCGGCGGTCTTCACGCAAAGTGGAGGGCAAGCGCGGCAAGTGATGGAACGCGCCAGCGCCGGCATGATCGGTGTGAACATCGGCGTGCCCGTGCCCCGCGAGCCGTTCAGCTTCGGCGGCTGGAACGACAGCAAGTTCGGCACCTGCGACATCACCGGGAAGAGCAGCATCGAGTTCTGGACACAGCTGAAGAAGACCACCACGAAGTGGAATCCGGAAGGGAAGGTGAACTGGATGAGCTGATGCGTACTTGGTTATACCTCTGTCTGACGGCACTGGTTTGTTGCGGTGAACCGAACCAGACTGAGGACGGGCCACAACGAGCACTACGTTCAGGATTTGTGATCGACACCCTATTGTTAGGGCATCCGGTGCATATCTCCATGGATATGCCTGCATTACGCCGGGACACAATGAATCAGCTTCGGATCATGATCGATGGAATAGCTATGAGTGACTGGGCGGTATTCACCATTACACGGCAAGCAACGATCAAGATGGATACGGTCACGAAATTCTTTCAAGTGACTCCGACGAGTTCAACTGACGGCGTCATGATCCATTTTAGACTGCCAGAGGCCAATGAGTATGGTGGTGACAATCCTTCCGTATTTGTGCCAGTTGAATGATCCGATGCAGATGAAGGCAACGAAGTTGGATCCGGACTGGTTGAATTTGCACAAGAGCGCCTCAATTAGGCCAGTCGCAACCGACCACCCGGCTGTCTATCTTTGAGCAAAGACAAGAAGCATGCGCAACATTCAATTCACCGCCCATATCGAGCAGGACCCAGAAAGTGGCTTGTACATCGGCATTGTACCGAGCATCCAGGGGGCACATACGCAGGCAAAAAGCCTTGACGAACTTCAGGCAAACCTGAAGGAGGTGGTCGAGCTTTGCCTGGAAGAAATGAGCGACGACGACATCAAGGCACTTCCTGCGTTCGTTGGTCTGCAATCCTTCTCAATAGCGGTATGAGCAAATTGCCGATCGTGGATGCAAGGACATTTGAACGCATCCTGCTCAGATGGGGCTTCCAGGTCGTGCGACAGAAAGGGAGTCATGTTTTCTACCGACATCCTGATGGGCGCTACACTACACTTCCTCATCATAAGGGCCAGGACATCAGCAGGCCGTTGATCCGGAAGATCCTGAATGAAATACAAGCGATACCGGACGAGTTCGTTCGCGCTGCGACCCAAGATTGAAACAACCTGATGAGCACCCAGACCAAGACCAATCCCGCCGATATCCTCAAGGAGAACCTCGAGCACACCATCTTCTCGTGGAACAAACAAAGTGGCCTGAACCCGCTCAATATCGAGCGCGCCAAAGGCATCTACCTGCAAACCCGCGATGGCCGGAAGATCATCGACTTCAGCTCGCAGCTGATGAACGTGAACATCGGTCATGGGCACCCGAAAGTGGCGGAGGCCGTGGCCAAGCAGATGGCCGAGGTGAGCTACGTCTACCCTGGCATGATCACCGAGGCGCGCGGCAAGCTGGGCAAGACGCTCAGTGAGATCACTCCGGGCACGCTCAACCGCACTTTCTTCACCAACGGTGGCGCGGATGCGATCGAGAACGCGATCAAGCTCGCCCGTTTGTACACCGGCAGGCATAAGATCATCACGCTCTATCGCAGTTACCACGGTGCCACTTACGGCGCGCTTTCCGCAGGCGGTGACCCGCGCGGCTTGCCCTATGACAGCCAAGGCGTGCCGAACATCATCCATGTGGAGAACCCGTATTTCTACCGCTGCCCATGGAACAGTAAGACGCCGGAGGAATGCACCGAGCGCGCGCTGGCGAACATGGAGCGTGTGGTGAAGTTCGAAGGACCGGAACACATCGCTGCGATCCTGATGGAGGGCGAAAGCGGCTCCAGCGGCTGTATCAAATATCCTCCCGGCTACTGGAAAGGCGTGAAGGCCATCGCGGACAAATATGGCATCCTCACCATCTGCGACGAGGTGATGAGCGGCTTCGGGCGCACCGGAAAATGGTTCGGTATCGACCACCACGGCGTGGTGCCGGACATCCTGTGCATGGCGAAGGGCCTTACCAGCGGCTACATCCCGTTGGGCGGCATCATCGTGCGCGAGGAGATCGTGAAGCATTTTGCGGACAAGCCGCTGCCTATCGGCCTGACGTACAGTGCACACGCCGTGGCCTGCGCGGCCGCCAACGCCGTGATCGATGTCTACAAGGATGAGAACCTGATCGACAACGCTGCGCGCATGGGCCAATACATGGAGAAGCGCGTGGCTGAGCTGACGCAAAAACACCCGAGCATCGGCGACTTCCGCAACACCGGACTGTTGGGCTGTATCGAACTGGTGAAGAACCGCGGGACCAAGGAGCCGATGGCTCCCTGGAACGCAGGGCCCAACGACATGGCCGTGATGAACAAGGTGGCCGCCAAGGTCGCGGAGCTGGGCATGTTCACTTTCGTCCGTTGGAACTGGATCTTCATCGCTCCGCCACTGATCATTGATGAAGCGGGGATCGACGAGGGTCTGGAGATCATCTCGAAAGCGATCAAGATCGCGGATGAAGCTTGTGTTTGACGCGCACTGACTTCAGCCAACGAAAAAGGCCTCTTCGCGCCAACATTCGGCAGAACTCTCCCGGACCAGATCCACCCCACAGGATGCAGTCTACACATGTCCGTGTGGAAGAGGTGCGTGGCCCAAAAGCGCTTCATCGCTACATCCATCTTCCAGAACGTCTTCCGGGGCAGCGCCCCAATTATGTCCCGCCGATCTGGGCCGATGAGCGGGCGTTCCACGATCCGCGGAAGAACAACGCTCTGGCCGGTTGTGAGGTGGTGCGATTTCTCGCCTGGCGCGGTGATCGGTGTGTGGGCCGGATCATGGGCATCGTGCATAGCGAGCACAACCAACAGCAGGGGGAGCGCACGGCTCGATTCTACCAGCTGGACGTGATCGATGACCG
>Ga0209170_1000060_pt1 | contig 72953 bp, 46 predicted proteins | sample KloWWTKNB14_bulk_FD_187178 | JGI IMG/M metagenome (GOLD analysis project Ga0209170, IMG submission 187178) | Active sludge microbial communities from Klosterneuburg, Austria, studying microevolution and ecology of nitrifiers - Klosterneuburg... | ecosystem: Engineered > WWTP > Aerobic digester >...
TTCGGGCCTGATCAACGCATGAAGTGGACAGAGGAATGAGCGAACCCATCCAAGTGAAGACCATGGCCGACTACGCGGCCAGCGGAGAAGTGCCCGAGGTCCTCTTCTGGGTGGGTTGCATGGGCTCCTTCGACGATCGGGCGCGTAAAATTTCCAAAGCTTTCGTCCGCATCATGAACGCGGCCAAGGTGAAATTCGCCGTGCTGGGGCAGGAGGAAAGCTGCACTGGTGATCCCGCGCGTAGGGCCGGCAATGAGTTCTTGTTCCAAATGCAGGCTTTGCAGAACGTCACCGTGCTCAACGGCTACGGCGTGAAGCGCATCGTCACCGCGTGCCCGCACTGCTTCAACACCATCAAGAACGAATACCCTGCGCTGGGCGGCGAGTACGAGGTGATGCACCATACACAGTTCATCAACGCGCTACTGAAGGAAGGCCGCATCACCGTGGACGGTGGCAGTTTCAAAGGCAAGCGCATCACTTTCCACGATCCCTGCTACTTGGGACGGGGCAATGGCGAATACGAGGCCCCGCGCGAGGTGCTGCTGAAGCTGGATGCCGCGCTGGTGGAGATGAAGCGGAGCAAGGCAAAAGGGCTGTGCTGCGGTGCGGGCGGCGCGCAGATGTGGAAGGAGGCCGAACCCGGCGACAAGGAGGTGAACGTGGAACGTGCCGAAGAGGCCATTGGCACCGGGTCCGACATCATCGCGGCCGGATGCCCGTTCTGCAACACCATGATGACCGACGGCGTGAAGCACTTCAACAAGGAAGGCAGCGTGGTGGTGAAGGACGTCGCGGAACTGATCGCGGAGGCGGGAGATCTCTAACCCCTCTCACTCAGTGGGCCGAACCGGCGACATTGAGCGAACTAAGGGCTGGATCATTTTTTTCCTTCTAACAACACTTTCACCGCCGCGCCGATCTGCTGGTCCGTGCCCGTGCTGAGCAACCCGGGTTCAGCGGCCTGCTTCACATCGGGTTCCAACTGCTGGTTCTCCAGGTAATTCCCGTTGTTGTCCACCATGCCCACCTGCGGGATCCCGAAGATCACGCCGTTCTGCAGGTCCTCCCACCAGACGGCGGTGCCGGTGCCGGGCACGGGCATGCCCACCAGCTTGCCGATGCCGAGGGCCTTGTAGGTGAAGGGGAACATGTGCGCATCCGAATAGTTCGATTCGTTCATCAGCACCACGCTGGGCTTGGTCCATTTGAACTGTGGCTCGGTGCCGAGGTCCTGTCCGCGTGGCTGCAGATGCATGTAAACGTGGCCGTTGAGGAAGGTGGCGAGGTCATCGTGCAGCCAGCCGCCCCCGTTGAAGCGGGTGTCCACGACCAGTGCGTCTTTGCCGTAGTATTTGCCAAGCACCTCCTCATACACGGTCTTGTAGCTGTCGTTGTTCATCCCGCGCACATGCACATACCCCACGCGGCCCCCGCTGATGCTGTCCACTGCGTGGCGGTTCCGTTCCACCCAGCGGTGGTAGAGCAGCTCGTTCTCCTCACCTTCATCGATCGGCTTCACCGTCTCTTCCCAGCGCTTGCCGGTCTTGGGGTCGAAGAGGGAGAGCAGTGTATTGCGCCCCGCTTTGCGGTCCAGCAGCCGGGCGGGATCCTCCTTGCTGGAGATCGCGATGCCGTCGATCTTCTCGATCACCATACCGGCCTTGATCTTCGAACCCGCTTTTATCACGGGCGAACGCTCCATCACTTCGGCGATGGTCAGCCCCGGCATGGTGTCGTTGGTATAGAACAGACCGAGGTGTGCCGTAGCATCACCCTGCGGATCGCGGTCCCGGTAGTAGGCACCGGTATGTGACGCGTTGAGCTCGCCCAGCATCTCGCTCAGCAGCTCGGCGAAGTCGTTGTCATTGTTGATGTACGGCAGGTATTGCGCGTACTCCTTCTTGTAGTATTCCCAGTCCGTGCCCTGAAGGTCCTTCACGTAGAACTTCTTCACCATCTGCCGCCATACATGCCCGAAGAGGTGGTCACGTTCGGCCGCGGCGTTCAGTGTCATCTCGCCATTGATGCCCACGCCCTTCACCTCACCCTTGTCCAGGTCCACCATGGATATGCCGCCGTTGTTGAGGAAGAACAGGTTCTTGCCCTCCTTGTCCATCTCCAGACTGCCCGCGTCTTCAGCGCCGATCTTCACCAGCAGCTTCGTCTCCTTGCTGCGCACATTCGTCTCCCAGAGGTCATAGCCCTTTTCAAAGGAGGCCAAGTAGTAGAGCTTTTCACCGTCCTTGGAAAGCACCGCGTCCGCCAGATCAGAGGAGTTGATCGTGAGGCGCACCTTCCGGTCCTCGATCCCGTCCAGTTCGAATTTCAACGGCGCGACGGTGCTGTCCTTCTTCACTTCTTTACTTCCCTTACCTCCCTTACCTCCTTTACCACCCTTACTGTCCTTACCATCTTCACCATCCTCTCCCTTCTCATCGCCTTTGCCCTGCTTCTTCAGCAATTCGTATTCCTCCTTGTTCAGCTTGAAGGTGTCCAGCGCTGCCTGCGTGAAGAACATGGCGTACGCATCCTCCTGGCCTCCCCAGCTGGCCTGGTTCTTCATGCCGTCGCGACCGCTGAACCAGAGCATCGCTTTGCCGTCCAGTGCCCACTTGGGGTGTGCGCCGCCGTGCCCGCTCTTGGTGAGGTTCACCACGGGAGAATTCCCCGATGCGCTCACAAGGCCGCATTGCGTGATCCACTGGTTGCCCTGGAGGAATTCCACCAGCAGCCACTTGCTGTCCGGTGACCATGAGAAGTATTGATCGCCGTCGCTGTAGCTGTAGTTGCGGTCGCCCGGCAGGATGGTGCGCGTTTTTCCGCTGGCAAGGTTGACCACCTTCACGGTGGTGCGCTCCTCGAGGTAGGCCACCTCTTTGCCGTCGGGCGAGAAGACGGGCTGGAATTCCTCTGCGGGCGTGGCCAGCACGGCTTCCTCCTTCAACACCGTGGCATTGAAGAACTGCTTCTCGGATTTACGTGTGAGCGAGGACCGGTAGAGATCCCAGCTGCCTCCCGCAGCATTGCGGGAGCGCTCGCTGGCGTAAATGATGCTGCGGCCGTCCGGGCTGAAGCTGGCGGAGCGCTCCTGCTCCGGCGTATCGGTGATGCGGCGTGTGGTACCCTCCTTCACCGAGGTGACGAAGACATCGCCGCGATGCACGAACACCACTTCGTTGCCGTTCGGCGAAAGGGTGATCTCCGATGCATCGCCCTTCACGGGTATGGTCTTTTCGGCGGCGTACCGGCTGTCGGTGGCAGTGCTCACTGTGATGCGTTGCGGGGCCGCGCCGGGTGCCATGGTGTACAGGGCGCCGCGGAAGGCGAAGCACAGCGTTCCGTTGGAGCTGATGGAGAGGTAACGCACCGGGTCCTTGTCCAGAAAAGTGATCTGCGTGGAAGGTCCGCCGAAAATGCTCGTGCGGAACACGTTCATGGAACCCTTCGCTTCGCTGAGGAAGTACACCTGCATGCCGTCCGGGCTGAAGACCGGGTTCAGGTCCTCACCGTTGAAGGTGCTGATCTGTGCGTACTGCTTGTCCTTGACGTCGTACGTCCAGATGTCACGCGTCACCGATGAGGTGTGGTGCTTGCGGAAATTGTTCTCGTAGCCCTTGATGTCCTGGTAGACGATGGTGGTCCCGTCCGGGCTATAGCTCGCATTGACGGCCGCTGTTGACATCACGCGCAGAGCCTCGCCACCGCCCACGGGCACTTGGTACAGGTCCCCGAAGCGACCGCTGGGGAACTGCCGGTCCGCTGCGCTATACAGGCGGTTGCTGCTGAAAAGGACGGCGGAGTTGTCCGGCGTGAGATCGCTGGGGACATCGTTGGCGCTGTTGTAGGTAAGCCGGGTGGCCGGGCCGCCGGTGCTCGGCATGATGAACACGTCATTATTGCCATGGCGATCGCTGGCGAAGGCGATCCACTTGCCATCATGGGACCACACCGGTGAATGCTCATAGGCTTCGTTGGTGGTGAGCAGGGAGGCCGTTCCTCCGGAAGCATCCACGCGCCACAGGTCGCCCTGGTAGCTGAAGACGATGCTGCTACCGTCCGGTGAAATGGCAGGGTAGCGGAGCCACAATGCCTCGTTCTGCGCGGTGGTGGAGAGGGGGAGGAGGGTGAGCGCGCCGAAAGCGTAAAGGAGGATGCGGTCCATGTTGAAAGATGTCGTTGGTGGACGATCGAAGGTGCCAAATCTATCCGTCAGCAGCCAAGCGCATGGTTGAATATACTAGGGCGATCGCTTCTTCCGGTTCAGAGTTTCACGACGGTGTTGAGTTTTCCCCTCCTTTTTTCAAGGAGGGGAAGGGGTGGTGCATTACTTGAGCGAACCACCCCCAACCCCTCCTTGAAAAAAGTAGGGGAGACCCCGGCCTTGAATGTGATGGCCGGTGATGCCGACCTTTGCCCCATGGAAGCTCAGACCACAAAACCGACACTTGCCACGATGCCCGCCCATTCCAGGGTATGGATGTACAAGAGCGCCGTTGCCTTCACCCCGGAGCGATCGGCTGCGATCAGCAAGCAGGGGCAAGCCTTTGCGGATTCATGGGTCTCCCATGGCGAAGAGGTACGGACGGCCTTCGGGGTGCTTAACGACCATTTCGTGGTCATCGTCGCCGACATGGCGGACATGGTGATCTGTGGTGGCAGCGTTGACGGATCCGTCCAGTTCATCAAGCGGCTGGAAGATGACATGGGCCTCAGCCTGACCGATCGCATGGTGGTGCTCTATGAAAAGGACGGCGCCATCCGCTCGTGCCGCGTGCCCGAAGTGGAGGACCTGTTGAAGACCGGGGAGATCACCGCCGACACCATCGTCTTTGATGATCTGGTGGCCACAAAAGCCGATCTGGACGCGCGTTTCCGCACGCCGCTGCGGAACACATGGATGGCACGATACCTCTGACCTTGCGCCGGTTACTCACGGTGCATTGTTGGCGAAAGCCGCCTTCCACGGTCCTGCTCCACGCCCGTGTTCCTGAAATTCGCCGTTATGCGCGAACAGATGGACCATTGGTGGCGGATCTTTCCTGCGGGCACGGGGGACGTTGTCGTGCTGCTCGTCCAGTTGATCGTGGCCCTTGCCGTAGTGGGCTGGGCCTATAACCGGGGCTATCGGGCCCATGACCGAGGACCCTTGCTGCGCTTGCCGCTCCTGACCGTATCGTTCGGACTGGCCCTGCTGGTCCGCAGCTTTCACCAGGAATGGTGGCAACCCTTGGTGATCGCCTTCGCTGTCATCGTCGCGGGCTTCTTCGATCGGAACGACAATGGCCGTGGACTGGTGGTGCCCATCATGCTGATCGCCACATTGCTGGGCCTCGGACTGATCCTCAGCGCCTTGGTGCTCACGGTGGTGGCCTTGCTCGTGTTCATGCTCAGCCCCGTCGCCAAGCGATGATCCGGTATAGCGACCACAGCGCATGAGGAAAGGGAGGCGATCCAAGACCACGGTGCAATCATGGTTGTTCGGCCTCGCCGTGCCCGCCGTGGCGCTCTTCATGATCTTTTCGCTTTTACCATACGATCGGATGGTGGCACATTGGCCGTGGGGCATCGGCAAAGAGGAGGTGATGGCCTATCAACACCTCTTCGACCGCCGGCCCGGGCAACATGTGCAAGGCGATGCGGAACTCTTCAAGCTCACTGGCGGGGATCAAGGGAGCGTGACATTGAGCGCGGGAAAGGAGGAAGCGGCGGCCACCATCATGCCTTTGATGATGAACGCAAAGGGTACGCCGGTCGTGGGCGGGATCGCTTTGGACTTTCCCGAAGAGCACCCTTTCCGCGGCACCACGGCCATGGCTTTGGTACCTGCGGACCTGCGCTCGTTGGAAGCGCTGTACGCCCAAGCCGTTACCGATTCCTTGGACATCCTTGCGCCCGGATCCGCGTTGGTCCAAGTGGAACGCGACGGAAAGAAGCTCGGTGCCTTTCTCGCTCAGGAACGCATCACGTCCGACTATGTGCTGAAGCATGCGCCCTTGGCCATGGTGCTCGTGTCGGAGAACGGCACGGTGCCGCCGGACGGACGACCCACGACCGTCGTCGGCGATACGTTGGGCAACGCGGAGAACCAACCTTTGCACGCGGACCGCTTTGACACTTCCGCCACCGCGGCCTTGGGTTTGCTGGCCCTTGCGGAACAACGGAGCAGCCTTCTCAACGGAATTGGCGGCGCCTTGTACGACCGCGTCACCGGCCGGGTGCTGCCGCTCTACCGCATGCGCTTCGGCGCGGACACTGCATGGACCGACGGTCCTATTGCTACAACCTTCCGCAACGCGATGGCCACTGCGAAGAACCGATCAAGCATCACCCGGCTGGCCGATCGCTTGCGTGCGGACAGCGCAGCTTGGACGGCACGATTCCTCGCCATTGATTCCGCAGCGGTGCCCGTATTGGCCAACGGCCGCAACATCGGGCTGGTGCAGGCGGAGGTGGACCACACGCGGGAGCAGTTCATGCAGCGCCTGTTCCATCCGGCAACGGCGGGCTTCATCGGCGCGTCCACTGCGGAGCCTGTAGCTGCCGCAATTCCGTTGGACCCTTGGCTGAAGCCCTTCCGCAGCGACCCCGACACCATCCGTTTCGTGCGCGGCAAGTACGAGATCGATCATGACCTCGTGCTGCCGAAGGGCATGGCGGTGGTGCTGGAACGAGGAACGCGTTGGTTCATCGCACCGGGCGTGAGCGTGGTGGTAAACGGCGAGTTGCACATGCGCGGCACGGACCTCAATCCCGTCTTCATCCGCCCCATGGACGATGCGCAGCCTTTCGGCTCCATCGCTGTGAACGGCACCGGCGCTACACGTGTCCGCATCCGCGGTTTGCGCATGAGCGGCGGCAGCGACCTGCTGCTGGACGGCATCCGGCATGGCGGCATGCTCAGCTTCATCAGCGCCGACGTGCACGTGGATAATTGCAGCATTGGCCCCACATTCGGGGATGCTTCCATCAGCCAGCGTCGCGGCACTTTGGCGATGAGCGATTGCTATCTGGCCGGAGCGGGACATGGATACGTGGACCTCTCGGAGGTGAACGGATCCATTGAGCGCTGTGCCTTCATCCAACCTGCTGGTGGCGGCGATGCCAAGACCCGCACCGGACTTGGCCTGCGTGCCTCGCACATGCTGGTGCGTAGCTGCACCTTTGCCGATCTGCCGTTCGTGGCACTGCGCGCGGGGCGGGCCAGCGAGGTCTTGGTCACAGGCAGCCAGTTCACCAACAACGCAATGGCCATGCGTGGCTCGGACGGGTCAAATCTGGACGTGGACGCATGCACCTTCACGGGGAACGAAAAGGTCTTCGTGCTGCACCGCGACAAGGTGGTGCTGGGAGGTGCCACCTTGATGCTTTACGCCAACACCTTGACGGGCAACACGACCGAACAGGAGGTGGATGCCACGAGCACCGTGAAGACCGGTACCGCCGTGGATCCGAAGCTGCGCCAAACGTTCGGCGCGCAGAACTGATCGTTGCCTACAACGGGTTCCCGTTCTCGTCCGTGGTGAGCACCTCGCTCATGTGGTCGAACAAGGGTCTTATGGTTTTGAAACTGGCGTTCACGGTATCCGCGAAACCGGGTGCCAGAACCTCCTTGTCCGTGAAGGAATGGCGGAACAGGAACTGCGTGCGCCGCAACAGGTCGATGGCTGCGTGGTCCTTCGGAAAGCCACGCGGCGCGGTCTTGAGTTGATCCCCTTCAATCGTACCCAAATGCTTGCGCAAGGCCTTTCCTTTCAAAAGCCTTTCCCATGTTTCATGATCATACAGGATGTCCATGCGGATGCGTTTCAGGTCCGCCGCTTCCGGGGCGAAGAAGCCGCACGCGATGAACGAAGCACCTGGCTTGATGCTGAAGTAATAGCCTCCGCGCAAGGCCGGTTTCACCCGCGCCAGCCCGCCGCCGAAACGCGCTTTGTACGGCGGGCGCTCCTTGTGGAAGCGCTGGTCATTGTAGATGCGCTGGAGGCTCGCCTTTCCTGATGCTGTTTCGATCCGGTCGTGCCGGTTCATCCGCTCGATCAAGGCATCCGCGAAGTCGCGCATGTTCTCCAAAGCGGCTTGGTAGCGCTCCTTGTGGGCAAGGAACCAATCGCGGTCGTTGTGTTTGTCGAGGTCGGCAAGGAATTTCAGCGTTGTTGGCGCGATGCGGATCGGCGTTGTGGTCATTCGAATGCAGTGTCTGCCGGCTATTTATTCGGCTTAGATAGTTCCGGGTCAAGGTTGATCATCACTTGTCGCTCCCGAAAGAGGCGGCTCCATACCACCGCGGTTCACCCAATGCTCAACGTGACTGGCTACGGCATTGCCGAATTGACGATTGATATCCTCAATAATGGAGGGAGGCAGAGCTTTGTGCAGGAGTCCTTCAGCCACCTTTATTGATTTCCGCTTACTGCTCCCCTCATTGAATTGATCGATGTGTACCTCGTAGTGATGATAGCTGATCACGACCTCGGCGTGATACACACAGCCGAATCCATTCTTGCCGAGGAACTTGAAATCCCCAAGAAAAGCGTTGAACACAAATCTTCCTCCCGAATTAAGGGATGCATCGCTATCGATGATCTGTTGCCGCAGCGAGGCGCTCACCGCTGTCGGTGATTCATCGGCGAATTGCATGCTTGCGACCATATTGGTCGTTACATGTGGTATCTCCCCAACTTCTTCGCGCAGATAAAGGTGATGTGCCGGCTTGATGAAGAATTGATGAAATTGCTGGGTCGTCTGGATAAGCTCCTCGAACATGGGGCTTATCCAAGCATCCAACATCCAAAGCAAGTGCTCGCGGCTGAAGGTCCACTGCACGGTCAAATCCGGGTCCATGTTCGCGAACTGCTTGGAAAGGACATTCAATCGCTTATGAAGATCATTGGACTCCTCAATTCTTTCACCCTTGCCCGCCTTGATACCCAGTTCCAAAGCCCATTCTTCCTGTTCGGCCAAGTATTCAGTGAACGGCTGAAGGTCCCCTGCATCCGCCTGTTGCAATGCTCGCAGATAGTTGCTCTTGTCCGCGCTCTTGATCACGACCGGCATGTAGCCTGCGCGCATCAGGATGTAGTTGGTGATCAAACGGGCGGTCCTGCCGTTGCCGTCCCCGAACGGATGGATGGCAACGAAGCTGTGATGGAAGATCGCTGCCTTCTCTACCGGGTGCAGGTCTTCGGTCTGGGCGAACCAGTCCATCAGTTCATGCACCTTCGCCGGCGTCTCCTCAACACTTGCAAATCGGAAGATCTCGCCGTTCGCTAACCGGACATTGTTCGGCTGGCGCTTGTACTCTCCGGGCAGGATCTGCACCCGTGTAGGTTGTCCGTCCGGGGTGATCGCCTCCTTCCAGAAGGGGTCCTTCAGTAGAATTTTGTTGAGCTCACGCAGGTTGATCTCAAGCAACGGTCGCTCCGGATCGTCTGCCCATGAGCGCACCATGGAGACGGCGACGTCATGGGCTTTCATCTCCTCAAACTCGCGCATGGAGTGCCCGCCGTTGGTCTGACCATGGATCAGCAGCAAAAAGGTTTCGCCGTAGGTGAGGGTGTTGCCCTCAATGTGGTTGCTGTTGTAGTTCCACTCCAAGCGCAGCTTTTGCCAAAGACGCTGCTCATCCTCCGGGGCCAATGGTCGCAAGGCGTCCAGTTCCGACTTTAGAGAATCGATGCGGTCTAAGGCTTCCGTAAGCATTGGGGAGGTTGCCGAGTAAAATGGCGATCTGAGGAGGCCAAGATAGCGGGGGGAAGCCGTAGTAGCCGCTGCCCATCGTCCGTTTAGAAGCACAATTTCGTCAACTTCGCACCATGCGCTCGATCATTCCCCTCGCCCTGTTGCTCTCCACCACGCTTAGTGCCCAAGTGCAGAGCACATCCCGGACCACCCCCTTCGTCTTTGGCGATGTTATCACCTTCCATTCCGAAGCCCTTGACCAGGAGCGCGTGCTGAACGTCTACCTGCCGGAAGGGTATACCGACAGCACGTTGAACTATCCGGTGATCTACGTGCTGGACGGTTCCGCGAACGAGGACTTTCCGCACATCGCCGGGCTGGCGCAGTTCATGAACATGTACGACCTGCTTCCGAAGAGCATCGTGGTGGGCATCGCCAACAACGGCAAGTCGCGCTACCACGATTTCACCGGCGCTACGCAGAGTGACAGCGACAAGGTCTGGTTGCCCACTTACGGCGGGTCCGCAGCCTTCATCAGTTACTTGGAGAAGGAAGTGGAACCGATGGTGAAGCAGCATTACCGCACCTCGGGGCATCGCACTTTGATCGGCCAATCCTTAGGCGGGCTGTTGGCGACGGAAGTGCTCTTCACCAGACCGGAGCTCTTCGATGACTACATGCTGATCGGTCCCAGTCTTTGGTGGAATGACGGTGCGCTCGCAGCCGGTGCGGAAGCTTGGGTGAAAGCACATCGCGACCTGCACAAGCGCGTCTTTATCGCCTCCGCCGGGAACGAGGACATGATGAAGGAACAGGTCGGGCAGGTGGTGGATGCGCTCCGCAAATATGGAGGACCATCACTTCAAAGTTGGTACGAATACTTCCCGAAAGAGACCCACGCCACCTTGCTGCACCGTGCGGTGTACAAAGGGTTCGAGCGGTTCTGGCCGCAGGTGGAGAAGTGATCCAGGTCACGCTCGCTCCGCAGCCAGCCGGTAGCCGATCCATGCCATCGGCAGATAGGCCACCACCAGGTCCAGCGTGCTGAACCAGACCGGTGCATTGGGGATCATGCGAACGGCCATGATGCCGCCGAGCATGAAGAAGGCACCGATGATCATGGCCAGGGCCAAGTGCCGGGAGGCTGCCAGCTTCGCCGCGAGGAAGGCTCCCACCAATACGCCTGCCGCATGCGCGATGAAAGGCGCCATGAGCTGAAGCACCGAATACTCACCAATGTGCGCGTTGATGCTGGCGATGTCGTTCACGTCCACGCCCGCCGGTGGCGGAAGGAACTTTCCGCCGAGGATGATCAGGCCCATGTTCACGAAGCCGCCAACGACGAGGCCGGCAAGAACAGCGAGGATGTTGCGGAGGATCGGGTGCATGGTGCGTGGGTTTGGTGGATCGGAGCGGGCAATGTACGCGATGGTGACAGGTCGATGCCTGAAGCGCAATGGGACAATGGCGCCACGCACCGGCTTGACGAGCGGAACAGGCCACAGGAATGCCCCGGCCAGCATCATTTGCTTTGGGTAGCTTCGCAGCTTGTTATACCACAGCCATGAGCACCACGCCCCCATGCCCGCAATGCAAGTCAGCCTTTGCTTACCCCACTGGCCAAAGTCTGATGTGCCCCGAATGCGGTCACGAATGGAACCCGGAGGAATCGGCTGCTGAAGAGGCTGGCCCGGTGGTGAAGGACGCGAACGGCAACATCCTGCACAACGGCGATGATGTGGTGATGGCCAAAGACCTCGCCGTGAAAGGCGCTCCCAAAGCGCTGAAGGCGGGCACCAAGGTGAAGAACATCCGGCTGGTGGAAGGTGACCACAACATCGATTGCCGCATCGAGGGCTTCGGTGCAATGGCGCTGAAGAGCGAGTTCGTGAAGAAGGCGTAGGTGGCAATTGCCTGCTTTGTTCGCGTAAGGTTTGAACAAAGCTCAACTCTCTTTCTTCGGCATCCGCGACCAGAAAAGGATCGAGAACGCCAGACCTGCAAAAAAGACGGAAGCCGCCCGTGCCGTATGCCCTCCTTGCAGCCCCAAATAGGCCGATGCCGTGCAGGAGATCATGATCCCGGCGATCAGCAACACGATGACTTTGCGACGTAGTGCGGGGTTTTTCATGTGGGCCAAATGTAGGCGAAGGTAGATTGGCTCACCACCTTAGCTGGATCCCGATCGCCCATGCTCGTGACCACGATCGTTCGATCATTGTCCGATCGAAGGGCTGAAGGTCTTACTGGTCATCCAATCCCTTCCCCTCCAAGATCCGGTCGACATTTTTCTCCACCCGCGCCATCCGCGTTTTCTCTTGCTTGGCTGAGGAGAAGTAGAGGAGGTAGCCGCGCTGCCGGCCGGGCGTGAGGGCTTGAAAGGCTTTCTTCAGTTCCGGCATCTCTTTCAGTGCTTGTGCGAACTCCTCCGGCATGTTGAACTCCTTCGTCTTCTTCATCGGCACCTTCGTGCCGGCCTTCTCCACAGCAATGGCCTCGTGGATGTAGGCCTTCAGCACCGGCGCCAGTTTCTTGATCTCCTTCAGGCTCTTGAAGCGGATCTGTCGCACGACCTGCACGTTCTCCGTCTGCTGGGTCATAATGCCTACGTCATCCTTCAGCAGCACGCCTTTGTGGAACAGCAGCGCGCAGTAGTCCTTGAAGCCGTGCATAAGGACCACATTCTTGCCCTTCAAGGTGTAGCAGGGGTGGCCCCACTTCAATTCCTCATCGAGGCCGCACTCCAGCGCGATGGTGCGCAGGGCCTTGAATTCCGCCTGCCACTTTGAGTCCTTGTCGAAATACCAGTCCACTTTGGGGTTCATGGGTCCATGGATTGAATGTCCGAATCACCACATGGGGGGATGCACGGACGGTATGCTGGCCCGAAAATTATTCATTGGCGGAGGAGGGACGAAATCTGAACGTGGAGTTTTCTTATTCTCCCCAACATATGCGGAGATCAAGCGGGATATTCTCCGCATCGGACCATTGCAAGGGCGATCGGCCGGCAGTCTGTGGCAACGGGCATCGGTGGTCCGGGAACTCCGCTTCACCGCAACACCGTGATGGTGCCGTTGGCTTCCTTGTCGATGACAGCGCCACACTCCGCCCGGTAGGCGACCTTGTAGAAGTAGGTGCCATCGGCCACATCTTTCGCGTTCCAGGACCCCTTCCCACCGCTGCCGGCATCGAACACCGTCTGCCCCCAGCGGTCGTATACGGTCAGTTCGTAGGTGTCGAACAAGGCGGTGACGTCCATGTCGGGGTCTGCGGGCAGGAAAGGCCGCCACACATCGTTCATGCCATCGCCATTGGGCGAGACCACGTTGGGGAGTGTGATCGAGCTGAGGTCCACAGTGGGCACCGAGGTCTCCGCGATCACCACGGACGCTTGATCCGTGCATCCGTCCTCCAAATCGGTGACAAGAACGGTATAGGTGCCCGGTTGGGAGATGGTGGGCGAAGCCTCGCTGCTGAAGGCCGGGTCGGTGCCGCTTGCGGTCACGGCCGTCCACACGTAGTTCACGGCCTGCTCCGGAAGCACCTGAACGCCTTCCACGGTGATCGAGGTTATCGAGCAGGAAAGACTGTCCTGTTCCTGGGGGATGAGCACCTGTATCACATGGTCCGGTATGGTCACCTCAGCCAAGATGTTACAGCCCGCGGCATCATCCACATGCAGCACATAATCGCCGGCCCAGAGCCCTGAGGCGGTGCCGTCGGGAAGCACGGTCCCCCCCAGCGTGAAGGTGACCGGTGCGGTCCCCCCGGACACGTGGACAGCCTGCAATGTTCCGCCCATCCCATTGCACGCGGAGGTGACCTCCACGGTATAAGAGAACGGTGCGATGATGGGTACTTCAAAAGTGGTCTCCACCACGATGTTGCCGCACGGGTCCTCCACGTTCCCCGATGTGGACGTGATGGTCAGTGTGTAAATGCCGCCTTCCATGGGAACGTCGTCCAAGGTGATGGTATAGCCCGATTGTGAGACCGCGCCCGGAACGTTCGGGGTGACAGTGCCGAAGGGGAGCACAACGCCGGAAGGGGAGGTCAGGGTGAAATCCGTCGGGATCACCGTACTGGTGACGATGGGTTCGCTGAAATTCACCACAAAGCTCTGGTTGGAACAATCCGTGGTGACCGATACCGGCACCGGTGGGACATTGTCATAGATCGCCGCCGTGCTTTGCGTGAAATCGATGTTGTACCCGTCCGGGCTGCCGGACCAGTTCATCACCACCAAGGCATAGGTCTGCCCGACCGTTACGGGGAGGTCGGCATTGAAGGCCGGCCCGTTCAGGTCGCCGGGGCCGTTCGTGCTCCCCGTACCTCCATTGGCGGTGGAGATCCCTGTGGGGCCGTTCGTGCCAATTACACCATAGGAATTGCATTCCACCTCCGGTGAAGAACCGTTCTGTGCATTGATGCCGGCGCAGCCCCCGTCGGTGATGTTGAACAATCCCCAGTCGTAGTCGTCCGCATCGTTCGCCGGGTCGAGCACGAAGCTGAGATCGCCGGCTTCCTGCACCGTGAAGGTGTACCACAGGCTTGCGCTCTCCGCATTTTGGTTGCAGATCCCCGTGAACTCGAACACGTTCCCCGAACCCTGCGGAGCGGACAATTCGGTGTAGACGCCCCCGCAAAGCTGGATGGAACCGTCGCAGTCGCTCGTACTGGTCTGTGCGAACAAGGTTCCAGAGAACGCGATGCAGAGGCTGGCGAGGGTGCGGAGGTTTTTCATCGGAGCGAATATAGGTGAGCGGTCCGGGATCCATGTTCCTCTACCCCCGCGCTCGGCCCCGGAGCCTCATCCGGGGTCCCGGGTGCCAGGTCTCGTGCGGCCTCCGGCCGTCTTCAATCCTCATCTCCGAACATCTTTAAAGGACTCCCATCGTGCGCGCAGCTGTACGCGTAATGCTCCGGCAACATGACCAAGCCCTGCTCAACCGGTTTGTTGCCCAATGCTCCCGCAAGTCTTCCCGGCTGACCAAACTTGGCGCTCCAGCTTGCTCGGCCGGGGCGACTTGTGGGTGGTGTACATGCTTCCATCCATGCTTTTCCGTGAAGTCTTCGGACTTCACACAGCGGGGTTCGAACATATCGAAAGGAGACAACGCATGCTCTTCGATCCAATGCAAGTGCTCCGGAGGTAGTTCCGTGTGGCAGTCTGAAGACTGCGAAAGTTTCAGGGCCGCGATAGGCTTCTGAGGTTTCAAACCACAAGTCGCCCCGGCCTGTTCATGTCAGGAGCTCCCTTTATCCTGGGGCCGGGAAGACTTGCGGGAGTGAGGGGAACCACCACAACCCGATGAACCGGATGAACCATGGAACAAACGGCCTCACGAAAAATAGACCAGCGCACCAATGACCAACCCCACGGCCAACATCCCGACGCCCCCGGACAGTTCAAGCCTTTCATCCGCCCAATGATCAAAGGTCTTCCGCCTTCCCGTTATGTGGTACAGTATCAGCGCGCCCGGATAACGAAAGATAAAGACAGTGAGGATGTAGCCAATGGCACTTGCGATTATTTCGCCCATCGTTGCTGCAATAGTTCCATGTTGCACACCTTCATCGGCGGTGCTTCAAACGTTATCTCGATACCTGTCTCGTATATCATGGCGCCATTTCGTTCGTCTCCGGTGCGGGTTTGTCCCACATTACTTTGGCTCTTTCCGGATGTGGCCTCCAGTAGCGTATCATGCGGTGCTCTCCGATACACCATTTGGTTCCTATACAATCTTTGAACCAATCCGAGGAGGAGGAGACGGTGTATGTGTTATCATTCACATCGAACTCGAATACAGTCACCAAATTGCTCCGCCCAGAACGGTAAACGTTGACAACCGTCCCGATCGCTTCACCAGCATCGCTCTCCAGTTCCCTATCCTGTTGCCATGACTTTGGTATGTTATAGGCAAGCACTCCGACAACCACAACGATGGCAATCCAAGTCTTCTTGTCAGATGGTAGGAGGCGTTTCCAATTCACTTTACAAGTTTTTCAAGTCTGCAACTCCACAATATTAAGCCCTTGTCTTAGCGCCAGCGTCCACGCTCATGTTGATGAATAGTGTGATCGATTAAACGCACGAGCGAAGATGCTCGCGCGAGATGGCGGATTATGAGGACCCGAGCACGGGAATGGGGAACTATGGTTGCTTTCTAAAGAGACCTGTAGATACGGCATTGCACAAATCAGTGCGCACGTGATCAATCATTTCAACAATTTCGCGATGCAAGTGATTGTAGTCCGACTTATTCAAAGGAGGTTCACTCCCGTGAGCAATATCGTTCCGGTTCTTAAGTAGTTGCTGGTCTATCAGTTTAAACCTAAGTTCGTAATAAGATACATCAAGACCTACTGTAGCGTAAATCTCTTTTAGGATATTTGAATTCAGGTTTGAGCCTGTCCTTATCGAGTATGTATCAGAGAAGTCCACTTTGTCGGACAACCCACTTTGGACGTAATCAAGAAACTGTACATGCAGCGTGGCCTTATTCGTCTCTTCAAACTGACTTAGTCTCTGCTTTAACGACAGTGCCAGAATTGACGTGTTGACTTGATTGAGGCTCAGTCCTTGGTACTTCACATAGTTTAGATAATACTGTGTGGAGTTCTTAACGAACCCTTCCCAATGAGCATAGAGCATTACAGAGGCGCAACGAAGTGCTTTGGGAAGGAGCTTTTCTGAAGCACTTTGTACATCGATATTGAGCGAGGTAAGCTCCTTCTTCCTCCATGCCAAATCTTGCTCAATACGGTTGATGCAGTCTTCCTTCGACCGAATTTTCATGGCCGCAAGATGGTCTCGCCTAAGGGAATAATTGCAGGGACTCTTGAGGTTACATTGACACCTGCTCCATATCGAGACTGAAACTTAGGATTAGACCAAATATCCTTCACCTTATCGACAAGTGATTCTGGATCCTTGTCTTTCCAAAGACTAATGTTCTTTCCAAGCCCAATTGCCACCGCTTCAAACGCGGCAACGAGGAATTTACCTTCGAACCTTTGCTTATCAGAATTGTATCGCTGAAAGGACGAATCACCAAGTGAGGCGTCAAGAAGGGTGAACGTCCGGGTGAATTTATTCTCCATTGAAACCCTGTCGAATTTCTTGTCATTGACGATGGACACCATCTTCTCCGTGATAAACTCGCTGAAATCATTTACGCCTTTCACCTCGTTGGGGTCAATTAGGCTGAGTATGACGAACCTCAATGCTAGTTCCATGTTGTACTTCTCCTTAAGAAGTCTCTCTGCAATTGATATGGTACTCAAGAAGTGCTCGTCCTCGGAGAGGTTCTTGAGCCAGTCGTGGAAAGGTCGGTCAAGCATCACTAAAAGGCAATTCCTCACCTCTTGATCGGATAGCTTTGAACCAAGTGTATTGAGTCTTTGGAATAGCTCATACTTGATTGAGTCATCACTTTCCTGCTTCACTATCTTCACATCTATCTTCTCCCTCTTAAAGGCAATTCTCATTGCGGCGTCAAGAGAGTTTGCAGGATCATCAGTATTCTCCCAGGCCTTTCCTTCTAATGAAGGAAGGTATTCGGTTCTAATCAAACGACTCCCTGGAAGCACTTTGCCATTCTCATCTTTAAGTATGCCGATGAACTCAAATATGGTTGAGAGCCTTTGCAGCCCATCGACAACATCCCACACACCGTCCTTTCGTTGCGATACGAATATCGAGGGGATTGGAATACCTAGGAGTATGCTCTCAATTAGTCTAGTTCGTTGCAATGGTTTCCAGCGGAAGAGGCGTTGAAATTCGGGGTGTATGTCTAGCTCGTCATCCTTGTATAAGTTCACGAGTTCACCAATGGACATTGGATATCCGTCGGTGATGATTTCCCGTTTCTTACTGAGTATCTCATCTTGAAGTGCCATGATTATCAGGGGTCGGTGCGTAAAGTGTTGAATTCGGTCTGATTGACCAAGCTGTTAGTGATTCGCCATTTGCTCAACTCAAATATATGGGCCCGACCATTCTTGCGTTCCCCCCTAGTTCTTTCCCTCGACTCGAGGTAAGAGTTTCCCGCCAGTTGCGCAGCCTTACACCTGCAAAACCCCCATATTAAACTCCCGCGTAGCCGGGCTCTGCGCCGCCGCCTCGATCCCCATGCTGATCCAAGTCCGAGTTTCCAACGGATCAATAACCGCATCCAGCCAAAGCCGCGAGGCCGCATAGTACGGCGAGGTGGTATCCTCGTACTTCTTGCGGATCTTGTCCAACAGTTGCTTCTCGTTCTCCGGCGTGATCGTTTCGCCGCGGCCTTTCAGCGCGCTCACTTCGATCTGGAGCATCACCTTGCTGGCCTGGTCGCCGCCCATCACGGCGACGTTGGCGCTGGGCCAGCCCACGATGAGGCGTGGGTCGTAGGCCTTGCCGCACATGGCGTAGTTGCCGGCGCCGTAGCTGTTGCCCACGATGATGGTGAACTTCGGCACCACGCTGTTGGCCACGGCGTTCACCATTTTCGCGCCGTCCTTGATGATGCCGCCCTGCTCGCTGCGGATGCCGACCATGAAGCCGGTGACGTCCTGCAGGAAGACCAGCGGGATGTTCTTCTGGTTGCAGTTGGCGATGAAGCGGGTGGCCTTGTCGGCGCTGTCGCTGTAGATCACACCGCCGAACTGCATCTCGCCCTTCTTGCTCTTCACCACTTTGCGCTGGTTGGCCACGATGCCCACGGCCCAGCCGTCGATGCGCGCGTAGCCGGTGAGGATGCTTTGGCCGTAGCCCTCCTTGTATTCGGTGAATTCGCTGCCGTCCACCAAGCGCGCGATCACTTCGCGCATGTCGTAGGGCTTGGTGCGCTCCTTGGGGAGTATGCCGTAGAGCTCTTTTTCATCGGCCTTCGGCTTGGCGGATTTTTCCCTGCTGAAACCAGCGTCTTTCGGCTTGCCGAGCTTGTCCACGATGGTGCGGATGGTCTTGAGGCATTCCGCATCGTCCTTGCATTTGTAGTCCACCACGCCGCTGATCTCCGTGTGTGTGGTGGCGCCGCCGAGGGTTTCGTTGTCGATGTCCTCACCGATGGCGGCTTTCACGAGGTAGCTGCCGGCGAGGAAGATGCTGCCGGTCTTCTCCACAATGAGGGCTTCGTCGCTCATGATGGGCAGGTAGGCGCCACCGGCCACGCAGCTGCCCATGATGGCGGCGATCTGCGTGATGCCCATGGAGCTCATTACGGCGTTGTTGCGAAAGATCCTGCCGAAGTGCTCCTTGTCGGGGAAGATCTCGTCCTGCATGGGCAGGAACACACCGGCGCTGTCCACGAGGTAGATGATGGGCAGCCGGTTCTCGATGGCTATTTCCTGTGCGCGGAGGTTCTTCTTGCCCGTCATGGGGAACCACGCGCCGGCCTTCACGGTGGCATCGTTGGCCACCACCATGCACTGGCGCTTGCACACGTAGCCGATCACCACGACCACACCGGCACTGGGCGCGCCACCATGTTCGGCGTACATGCCGTCCGCGGCGAAGGCACCGATCTCGATGCGCGCCTGCCCGCTGTGGTGGGGGCTCTTGGGGTCCAGCAGCGCGTCGATGCGCTCGCGGGCGGTCATCTTGCCTTGCGCGTGCTGCTTGGCGATGCGCTTCTCACCGCCGCCTTCGTGGATCTTGTGGAGGCGCTTGTGCAGGTCGGAGCAGGCGAGCTTGTTGTGGTCCTCGTTCTTGGAGGCTTCGATGTCGATCTTTTGGGCCATGGTAAACTGATTAGCGGATGGGCAGATTAGCCGATTAGCCGATGGGATTGTGCGAAGATCGGGACCGGAGCTCAAATGACCGAATTATCGCCCTGCCATTGTCTTTATTGGACTTGCGGACGTTTGCGGAGGAAGTGGTCAGGTCAGGAGATTCCATAGCTTTCACCCGAAAAGTACCACTATGGATATTCGGAAGACCTTCATGCTGACTGCGGTTTGTCTCCTGATGGCAGGCTGTGCCAAAGAAGGCCCCGCAGGCCCCACAGGACCGGCTGGCCCTACTGGGCCGGATGGGAACACTGATTTTCATGTCGAGAGTTTCACCGCGCTCAGTTCTGATTGGGAACAACTGTCAAACGGAATACAGTATACGCAAGAGATTCCCAGCCTTACCCAGGAAGTGATCGATAATGACGCGGTGTTGCTGTATATGCACAAGAACAACATTTGGTATTTGCTTCCGCATCAATTGAGCACCCTTCAATACACGTACAGCTACCAGCCTGGCGAGATCACCATCACCGTGATTGGAACCCAAATACCTACCACCCTCATCTTGAAGTTGGTGTACATGGAGGATTCGGAATAAACAGGCTTCTCCTTGTGCGGAATTTCCGTTTCAGGAACCCCGCGTAAGGACAATAGCCGGATCAACGGTTTCACCGCCCCACGACAAAGCGCAACGTCCGGCGTATGCCGCTGATCGTTGCAGTTGCGCTATAGTTGCCAGATGGCAGGCCGCTCAGGTCAACCGCACCAGCAGATATTCTTGCAGGCGTTTCAACGCGCTGCCCGAGCGCATTGACGATCGAGAGCGAATTGGCTTGCACATCGCCCACGATCCTCAAAAGACCGGAAGCGTTATCGAACCACATCGCCACGGGGCGGTCGTTCGCGTCAGCACCGATGGAGGTGGACAGTTCCACGGTGATGACGACATCGTCCGAGATAAGTTGGAAGCAAGGTCCACTATCGCTGGTCCACCGTAAAATGTTCTCACCCTCGCTCAAGTCGGTTACCGTGGCGTATGGGTCATTCGGGTTGCTGAAGAGACCCGTGCCTTGGATCAGCGACCAAGTGCAGACCTGCGGGGCGATCGGAGGCGCCGCGCCCATGGTGGCGCTGAACGGCGGCGCATAGATGGATTGATCCGGCCCGGCATTGGGGATCGGCGGATCGACCTCGTAACGGGTGATGCTCACTTGATCGGCGGTCGTATCCACCGGCGTGATGATGGTCCAAGTGAGAACGTTCTGGCCAAAGTAAATTCCGGTAACGGAGGTCGATGGGTCCGAGGGATCGGTGATGGTGACCATGCCGCTTGTCAATGACCACATGCCGGTCTCCGTTGGCAAGGGTGTGTTCGCCTGCATGGAGGTCGTATCAAAGCAGGTCTCCTGGTCGGGCCCGGCGTTGGCTATGGTCTGGGCATTTGCAATGACCGGGAAAGTCGAGAATGCAAAGAGGATAACGAACTGTTGTGCGCGCATGTTGATGGGAACTTGAACGAAGTTCGCCGATCATGCCTCTTGCGAAAATGTTTCCGAGGGAATGATCCAACAGGAGACTATGGGATCCTCGGCACAGCGATGCTTGACTGGTCGCCGCAAAGCCGAGCGCTCAGCTCCCTGTCCGTCCAAGCTCCTCCATCTGCTTCTTCAGCCATTGGTGTGCATCGGCTTCGGACGGGGTTACATGGATGCGCGTGAGCTGTGGGTGGTACGCGAAGTAGAGCTTCAGGATCATTTCCATCATGTCCGCACGGGCCACCACGGCGATGGCGAGCAGCGCACCTTCCTTGCGGTCCTCGTGCAAATGGTCCACCGTGATGGCGGACACGGTGTAGTCCACGTCCTCCGGAATGATGCTGAGCATACAGTACGGGACCTTTCCCATCAGTTTGTGCCGGGCCCGCTGCACCTCTTCCAAGGAAGCGGTATTGAGCACGGCGCCATGCAGGTAATGCGCTTCGAGATGGTCGGGGCGCATCCGCTTAAGGATGGCCACGCTGGTGCGGATCTCACGCGGTTCAATGGACATGGCAGTTGACCAAGGTACGAACTTGCCGCTGGGTGGCTTTCGTACTTAGATCTCTTGCTGTTGCGGTGCCGCACCGCAAGCATTGCGGAACGAGAATCACAAGTCGAGGCACAACAGGAACGACCAGTTCAAGATAAATGGGGACCGGTGCTCCGTGCACGGGACGGAACCGGCCGCCCCGCATTTCAATTCATTTGTATCAGACCTTCTGCACGCGCACGGCGTTCATGCCCTTGGGTCCGCGTTCGAGCTCAAAGCTCACTTTGTCGCCCTCGTTGATCTCGTCGATCATACCGCTGATGTGTACAAAGTAACGCTCTTGGCTACCGATCTCGTTGATGAAGCCGAACCCCTTCGAGGTGTCGAAGAAGTCCAACTTGCCCTGGTGCATGGGGTCCACGTCCACTTTTTCGCGTTTGGGCACGCCGAGCTCGATCTCGCTGGCGTCTATTTCAACCCTGTTGGCAGGGTCCGGCGGGGTGTCCACGATCTGGCCGAACTCATCGACGTAGGCCATCATGGAGTCCAAGCTGCTTCCACCGGGATTGGCCTTGCGCTCTTCCTTCTTACGCTGCTTCTCTTGTTTCTTCTGCAATCGTTTCTTTTCCTTCTGCCGTTTCTCGAATGTTGCCATGTGCTATCCCTGCATGGATGTTCCGTCCCGGGTGATCAATTGGCGCGGATCCTTTTCAGGAAAAGCACGCCGGTGGTGTTTGGGGCGGAAAGATGCAGGTGTGCGAAGATACGCTGTGTTGGGCACAGGTCCGTGAACATGCAGGATGAATGCGTCGGAATGGTCGCTCTCACGATCCGCAAAACGCCGAAGGGCCGCCCATTTCTGGACGGCCCTTCGGCTCTTGGTATGATGGTTTCCTCGGTGGCCTTACCGGAGGATGCTCAACCGCTGGACGGTCTTCTGTCCGTTGACGGTGAAGTTCACCAAGTACACTCCGCTGGCGATGTCGCTCGGCAGGTCGAGGATGGTGGTGAAGCGCTCACCGCTGTTCCCGAACTCCTTGGCGAAGACCTGCTTGCCGTAGACGTTCTGGATGTCCACGATGATCTGCTGGTCCGCGTCCTGGATACCGTCGATGCTCAGGTTCACCTGGCTTTCACGCACCGGGTTCGGCCACATCGTCGCCGTTCCAGTGGCTTGTGCCATGCTGGCCTCGGGGCGGGGGTTGCCGTTGTTGATGGTGATCGTACAGGTCTGGCCGCAGAAGCCGCTGTAGGTGGCTCCGACTTTCACGTTCACTTGCACGTTGTAGGTGGAGCCGTTGACCATCGGAGGACGGTTGTTCCACTTCAACTGCAGGATGTAGGTGCTGCGGATGAAAGTTTCATCGTAGCCCTCGCTGGGGATGAAGATGCGGAACTGGTACTCCGTCGCGCCCACCACCGGCAAGGCATAGATGAAGCTGTTGTTGGTGTTGAAGGCGCGTTCCTCGCCGCAAGAGTGCCCGTAGGTGGGTGCGCTGATCAGCTCCGTGCAAGGCACCGTCGACGACATGGCCACTTCGCAACCCGTGCCAAAGTGCGCGCTGGCCAAGGGGCCGGCTTCGTTGGTGCGGACACGGACGAAGTACTTCACGCCTGGCGTGAGCGGACTGGTGTGCATCTGGTTGAAGCGCACCTTGTTGGTGTTCACCGCGATCCGGCGGATGTACCCTTCGTCGGGGTCGGAGAACTCGAACTGGTAGCTGGACGCTCCGGCCACGTAGCGGCAATACACGTAGCTGTTCATGCTGAAATCGAAGATGCCGCAGGACTTGTTCGCGACCTGGGCGGGGCCGGGAGGCAGGCAGAAGCTGTGCCCGGACCCATAGGCCGGGTATGCCGGAGTGGAGCTGGGTGAATCGTAGCCGTTGGCGAAGTCATCGCCCATGAACACCTTGCCATCGGTGGTGCGTAACTGCCAGTAGCCATTGCCGGTGAGGCCGTCCCCGTATCCATCATAGAGATGGAATGTGTAACAAGCGTCAACCGGCGAGACCCCGATGCAGACCGTTTCGGTGACGAGGGTGTTGTTCTGCCCCGTGTAGGGGCCGCCATAGGCGACGGAAGCATTGAGGTCGTCCAAGACTTCCCATGAGGTCTGATCGCCGTTGGCATCGGTGTGGATGGCCACCACGAAGGAGTTGCCCGGGCAGGCCAAGGTGGTTATGTCGATGGTGTTGGAGTTGGCCGACGCACACGCACCGGATTCCGCGCGGACGCGGAAGTAGTACGTGGTGCTGGTGTTCAGGCCGGTCACGGATTGGGACGTGCCACCAACAGCCAGATCCTCATATCCCGGTAGGAAATACGGATCGATGTCGTTGAAGGCATGGGCGCCGAGGTAGCTCACATCGTCTTGGGCATACACGGCCCACTCACCGTCCAGCGTGGGAAAGGCAGCGGGCGGGTTGGCCGTTACGCCACCGGTGACATCGGGGTTGCGTACCAAGGTCTTGTTCAACGTGGTGCGGCCGCCGGTTCCGGTCCATTGTGTCCCGGGGTCTTCCCCGATCTTGCCGATAATGTCCAAGGTGTCACCGGTAGTGGTGTTCATCAGGAGAAGTGCGTCGTCCCCATTGAAGTTGCAGACACCGGTGGTTGTTACGGTTCCAACGTATGCGGTGGCGGCGGAATTCGCATATACGATCGTGGCACCATTGGCCAAGGTGCCGGAGAGGGCTTGCACGGTCGTCGGGATAGTAACACCATTGGCGAAGAGCGTCAGGCTGTAGTTGGAGAGGTTCACGCTGGCACCCGTGCCGTTGAAGATCTCGATGTATTTGTTGTTGCTGCCACCTTCGACGTATTCGGAGATGAAGAGCTCACTGGCCACGACGGGCGTGCCGAACAGGGGCAAGGTGCTCACGTCAAGGCGATAGCCCGTCGCACCGGCCGCCGCGTTCCAGGTCGCAGTGAAATCGTTCGTGTTGATGGTACCCGGCATGGTGGCCTCGGGCGCCTCGATGGGGTCCGTCGTGAAGCTCTCCTCCGTGCCGTAGGACGTTCCGCCGTTATTGGTGCCGTATGCCACGTAGTAGTAGGTGGTGCATGGATCAAGGCCGGTGAGGGTGCTGGAGAAGTTGCCGCCGGAGATATTTGTGCTGCTAACCGGTGTGCCGGTGCCGGGGGTAAAGCCCATGGAGGTGCTGTACTCGATCCCGTAGTCGGTAAGGGCCGAGCATCCTTCGTCGGTAAGGCTGCCGCTTACCTCTGCTTGGTCCATGCCCACTACGGTGCCACTGGTCGCCATCGTGGGCGGGGTATCGATGCCATCGCCGGTAGCGGCCACGGTGATGTCCGAGGCTCCGCCGCCGCCCACGGTGATGTCGCCGTCGTAGTTCTGCTCAAGCGTTGGCGTGAAGGTCACCCAGATGTCCTGCGAGAACGTGCCGCCGGTCTGAGGGATGGAGAGGGACGCCGTGTACGTTCCGAACTCAGTGGTCGAGTAGGTGAATCCGCTCAAAGCGGCCACGGTCACATCCACAAAGGCGGTGAGGTTGGTCCCGTCCACATGGAAGGCGAAGGGGCCGCCGTCCGCATTGAGGCAGATAGCGCCGAGATCTTCCAAGGTCCCGGCCGTGAGAATTGGGTCGATGCCGACCGCAGTGACCACCTCGATCGGGGTACTATTGATCGTGGTAGGGCATCCGCCGCCGGTGGCGCGCACGCGGAAGAAGTAGTGTGTAGAAGGGGTGAGTCCGGTGACACTGTATGAGGTCACGTTGCCCAGAATGAACGGGGAACCGGATACCATGGTCTCGCCGGTGCCGCTGTAAGTATGGCTGCCCAAGTCGGACAGTGAATTCATCGCCAAAGGCGTCCATTCACTGTCCAAGGTGGGGAATCCGGCTGCAGGGTTTGAGGTGACACCTCCTGTGATGGATGAATTCCGAACCAATGTTCCGTCTTTCGTAGTCCGTCCGCCAGTACCTGCCCACTCCGTTCCGGGGTCTTCGCCAATGCGACCAATGATGTCGAGCGTATCCCCCGTGACATTGTTCAGTAGCAGTACGCCGTCGTCGCCATTGAAGTTGCAGACCGATGATGGCGTGGCACTAGGGTATCCGGTGGAGCTGGAGTTTCTGTAGACCATGACCTGTCCGTTAGCCAATGTTCCGGACAGGATATCCGTTGACTGCGCGGGTATATTGCCATTGGCGAACAGCTGGATGGTGTAATCGGAAAGGTCCACCGTAGCACCTGTGCCGTTGTATATCTCGAGGTATTTCTCAGTGCCTACGCTGCCTTCCATGTATTGGGAGAAGAACAGCTCGCTGGTGGGAATGGGTCCGTCGGTATATACGTCCAGCTCATAACCTGTTGCACCTGCGCTGGCGTTCCAGGTCGCGGTGAAGTCCTCGCTGTTGATGATGGCAGGCGTGGTGGCCACCGGAACGCCCAGCGCCTCGTTGTCGATCACCGTAAGGGTGTCAGTATGATTTGCGCCGACAAATGGGAACCCTTGGCCGCCTGTGATACCAGATATAGAGAAGTAGACATCCTCATCCCCGTTGCAGATCGCGTCGTCGTCCAAGGTGACGACAACGTTCTCGTCGTCAATGCTGCCCCCTCCGAAGATCACCGGTGTGGTGAAGGAAAACACACGGGTCGTGGCCCCGGAGGTACTGATGGTCACGGTGGTGGAATTGACCGGATCGGGGTTCGTGATATGGAGCGCAAGGTTGATGGGGCCGCCATCTTCAGCCACGCTGCCGGTGGTGCTGACAAATTCCACGGAGGTGTTCGATCCGGCCGCATTTACGGCACCTCCGATGGCAAGGCCGTATGAACCCGCCGAGACTGAATAGAATCCCCATCCGCCCGTCGTGGTCTGGCCGGAAGCGTAGTACCGCAATGTGATAGTCGTCCCTGCTGCCACGCTCTGCAAGGCGGACACCCCGCTCACATCGATCTGTGTCAAGGGTGTCGTGTTGCCGACGGTCACTTGTGGCGTCCCGATCAAAGTGAAGGTTATTCCATCGAGGCTGTACGCGAATTGATGGGTAACGCCCGGGCTATTGGCGAATGAAGCAGTGCCGTTGAATTTGGCATCGATGGTGGAGAGGGAGACGGCATATCCGGTGGCGGCACCGAGCGTGACTTCGAAGTAGTCCGTATTGCTGGTCGAGATGCCTTCATTCTTGAAGCCTTGGGTGCGGAACGAATTCGAACCCGAGCTTGAAGTAGCAGTGGCACCACGGGTGATGAGGTTCGACGATGAAAGATTGCCATCGAAGACGTCCGCAGCCGAAGTGGCCGGAGAGCTTTCGCCATTGAAATCCCACGCCGCGATCTGTGAAAAGCCCATCAAGGATGCCGGTAAGAGGCAGCCGAGCAGAAGAAGGCGGTGAATGGACCGAAAGAGTCTGGATCTGCACATGGGATGTATTTTTTTGATGGTTTGGTCTTCCGGATACCGCAATCAGTGATCGGGCCTTCCTTGGGTTTTGGGAACCGAAACTATGTTTTTTTGCTATTCCAACAAAACATTGTTGATGCTTTGTTCGTGTGTGCCCTCCAGCAATGAAGGATGTATTGTTGCGGTTCCGGAGGTTATGGGGGGAGCCCCCGTTCCGATAGCATTTCATAGGAGGGTGAGATCGGCTATTGCTTCACGAACCGCAGTCGAGAAACATCCCCGCCGTTTTGGAGGTCGACCACCAGCAGGTAACTCCCCGGCGCCAGGCCGACGATGTTGAGCTGCGTGGTGTTCTCTTGCCGCAGGACCGCGTGCCCCAGCATGTCGTACACCACGACGTCCATCGGCCTGCCAGTGGCACTGGCCAGGAACAGTTCCGTGCTCGCCGGGTTCGGATAGGCCATCAAGCCCAAGTCCCCGGCGATCTCCGCAATACCGATCGCGTCGCCCACTTCAAGGGAATATTCCTCGGCCTGTCCATCGTTGTACACGGCACACGGGTCGGAGGCGTAGTTGTTCGCGTTCATCAAGATCCGCATCCGGAACGTGCCGACGGCCGCTGCGGGCGGTACCGTGATGGGCAACGACGCCGGGCTTTCGCAGGCAACGCCGGTGATCGTTCCCACGCTCGCCACGGTCTCGAACACACCATTGCCGTCCCAGTCGAAGAATGAAGATACGAAACCCGTGCCTCCTCCGGCATTGCCACGGACCGTGAGCGTGTACGTGTGTCCTTGAAAGACTTGGGCCGTGAAGGTGCTGAAGTCCTCAAAGCCGGGGCTGCTGTTGAGCGTTCCGTCCGAGGCATGGTCCAGATCGGCAAAGCTCGTGTTACAGATGGGCAGCACCGTGTTGTTGAAAGCCACCCCGGTACAATAGCAATCCACAGGTGGTGCGAGGTCCACTAGCCGGGGCATACTGAACGTCGCACCGGCGGCAGCACAGGTGACCTCGGCCCGGTACCATGTGGGGGCCGACAGTGAAGTGGTGAAGGTGGCCTCATCACTGTTTCCCGGGGCATCGGTCCAAATGGCCCCGTCGGTGCTGCGCTGCCATTGGTAGCTGATGCCGGTCTCGAGGGTCACCGTCCCCATACCGAGCGTGAAGGGTGTGTTGGGGCAGATGCTGTCGGGGCCCGTAGTGTTGCCGGGTTGGGGCAACGCATTGCAGACCGGTGCGGTCGCAACATGGATCAAGTAATCCTCGCCTTGGCCCGAAACGTAGGTGTCGCACGGGTCGGAGGGAATGTTGAAGTCGCCGATCAGCACGCGCATCCGGCTGTTTCCGGCCAGTGCGAACATGGGCACGGCCACCAGGGCGGTGAGTTCCGTGGTGCAGCTATTACTGGTGATGCTTCCCAATGGGACGGAGGTATCAAAAACGCCGTCCTGATTCCAATCGAAGAAGGCCACCACTTGGGAAGTTGTGATGTCTGAATAGCCCTTCACCGAAAGGGGATAGGAGAAGCCGGTGACCACTTCGCCCGGCGTGGTGGCGGTAAAGTCCTCCAAAGGGAAGGTGCCGCTACTGCTGTTGTCGATCCCGGCGAAGGACACATGGCAGATCGGTTGTACTTGGTAGCTAAAGCTGAGCGTGTTGCAATAGCAGTCCGTCGGTGCGTTGATGCCGACGTGCAAGGGGGCGCTGGCCGTGGTCCCGGCCACGTCACAGGTCATCTGTGCCCTATACCACATGGGTTCTGTTTGTGAGGTCGAGTAATGGCTTTCCATACTGTTCCCGGGTGCTTCGGTCCAGATGCTTCCATCGGTCGAGAATTCCCATTGATAGCTTATTCCGACCGATGACGAGGGGTTATCCAGGCCCATGGTGAAGAGGACATCAGGGCAGGCATGATCCGGACCGGTGGTGTTGCCCGGCGTTGGCAGCGCATCACAGAGGTCCGGAAGCGTGACATTCACCAAGTAGTCCTCGGCCTGTCCGTAGCTGTATGTGGCGCAAGGGTCCAACGGGGAAGGCCCCGCGTTCTTGACAACGCGCATCCGGGAGGTTCCCTCCAACGCATCAATGGGGACACTGATGATCCCGGTTGCGGGCACGCCGCAATCCGTGTTGGTGATGCTGCTCAACGGAACGGCGGCATCAAACTGGCCGTTCTGGTCCCAGTCGAAGAAGACCGTGATCCGGTCGGTCAGATTTCCGTTGGTATTTCCGGTCACGCCGATCGGGAATTCCGAACCCGCCACAAGTTCGGCGGCTGGCACATCGGTGAAATCTTCCACCGCCGGTGAGCCGTCCACTGCGCCGGGGCTGTCGTTGTCAATGCCCGCGAAAATGACCTTGCAGATCGGTTCCACCTGTGCAGTGAAATCCACGCTCGTACAGTAACAGGTGTTGAACGGATCGGTCGCGACCAACAAGGGCGTGCTGGTGCCGGTGCCTGCGGCATCACAGGTCACCTGCACGCGGTACCAAGTATCCGAGGCCTGCGAGGTTGAATAGCTTGTTCCCGTGCTGGCGCCGGGCGCGTCGGCCCAGATGCTTCCGTTGGTCGAGGTCTGCCATTGCCGGGAGATCCCATTGGTCGTGGTGGGGTTTCCCATGCTCAACGTGAACAGGATCCCCGGACAGATGCTGCCTGGCCCCGTGGTGGCGCCGGGCATGGGCACTTCATCGCATACCACTGGAGCACTTCCGACGAATTGGATCTGTGCGATCGCGCCGTCCGGTCCTTGGTTTGCGGGCGGTGGAGAAGCGGGGTCAGGGTTGATCGCATCGTTCTGGAACAGCAAACCACGGGCTGCTCCCGTCTGAAATGCCGACCACTGGGCCGTGCAGTTGAAACCAACACTATTTTCATCAACGGCCACCACGATGTTGCTCGTGCCGTCCCAAGTGAATGGTGCGTCCAAAGTGATGTCCATCCATGAGCCGGCCACCGGTGTGACCGTTCCGGTGTAGACCTGTTCCAGCGACGGGAATGGCACCCAGTCCGTTTGGCTGTTGAAGGCCGCTTGGCCGGTGTTGCCCAAGTACACTGTCCAGTTCGACCAGGAGGAAGGATCGGCGGAGCCGCCCTGGTACTTGAAGCGGATGTGCGTGATGGTGGGGCTTCCGTTGTATTCACTGGCGAGGTAGATCTGCTGGGAGTAGTTGTACCCATAACAGGAATTGATGGGGTAGGAGCCATCCGCGTCCGGGCCATTGCCGATCTGGTAGGTCCCCGGTGTGAAGTCTGCCGGTCCTGCCCACGTGCTTTGGTCCGCATCGGAGCATCGGCTTCGCACCCATACATGTACAGGTATGCCCTCTGCAAGGCTGGTCAACGGTTGGCTGATACCGGGCACGGCCGTGAAGTTGGGCGTGGTCCCGGCGTCCGGTGGCACCGTGCTGGTGCTGAAGTAGACATCGTAGCCATCGGCGGGCGGATCCGCCGGGGCGTCCCATGAAACGGACCCCGCGTCCAGGCCCGTTGCAAAGGCGGTGAGTTCGAGCACTTGTTCACACGTTGGTGACAAAACCAAGTGGATGTCGTCCAGGAACATCTGCCCCGGGTTTCCTCCGGACATGGCGAAGTAGTGGAAGCCGATGTAGTACACGCCGGTGTCGTCCGGCGTGAAATCCACAGTGTTGGCGAGGGTGTTCACGGTACTGATGGAGAGGTGCTCCGCGATCATGGCAATGGTGTCCAATGCGGTGCGCCCGGTGCCGTAATAAACGGAAAGGTTGTCTTGTGTGGCAAGGTTGCCGTTGCCGTATTGGTAGGAGAGGCGATAGCTCGTTCCTCCTTGCAAGTTCAGCCCTGTGGTGAAGAGCCAGGCGTCCGGGTAGAAGACTTGGTCGTATGCGGCATGCGCACAATTCCCGCTCATGCCCGGAAGCGAGGCGGCCGTTGTGTTCCACATGCCGCCGACCACGGCTTCCGAGGAGAAACAAGCGGGGATCGCGGGAGGCGTGCTTCCGCCGAAGTTCTCCGTGTAGGGGATCCCGTCAGCCTCACAAGGGGTGCGCACTTCCACGGCATAGCTCCACAACGAAGGCGATCCGTCGCAGGTGCCGCGCACATAGATGAAGAACGCGGTGTTCGGCAGAAGGCTCTCCACAGGAGTGGCCGCCAAGCCCGAGACGACATTACCGGCTGCAAATAGACCTGTAGACCCGGATCCGGGTCCGCCGCTGCTTCGCACCTCGTAGGAATAACTGTCCGAAGCGTTGTCGGTCCACGTAAGATCGAGGGAAGTGGGGGTGATATGCTCCACCGTGAGGCCGGACGGAGGCAGGCAAGAGGCCACCGCACCTTCGAACTGTATCTGAGGCAGGATGTCCGATGGTCCGATGTTGGCGACCGGAGGTGAGGCCGGGTCCGGGTTCACCGGGTCGCTGCGGAACAGCAACGCTCTCTCGCTGCCGGCATTGTACGCCTTCCATGCCGCGGTGCAACCAAAGCCCGGGCTGTTCTCATCGATGGCCACCACCACGTTCTGGACGCCGTCCCAAGGGAAGGGCGTATCAAGCATCAGTTCCATCCAATTGCCGATCACCGGTTGGACGGTCCCTGAGAACACCTGTTGCAGCTCGGTAAAGGGCACCCAATTGGAGGTCCCGCTGAAGCCCGCCTGTACTGTACTGCCCATGTACACGGTCCAATCGTTCCAGCCGGTGCCGAGGTCGTCCGCCCCGGCCACATGATGGAAGCGGATCGCCGTGATGTCGCCGGCCACACCGCTGGTGGCAGTGATCTCATCGGCCAAATAGATCAGCTGGGAATAGTTGTACGTGTAACAGGAGTTGATCGGAAGATCAGGCGTTGTCACACTCCCGTTGCCGATGGTGATGGTGCCGGTCTGTCCGTTCACTTGCGCCGCGAAGAGCAGGAAGACGGGCAGGAGGTGCAAAAACCGGTAAGAAAGTGTCAGTGGACGAGGAGTGTGATGGGCCATGGAATGGATGAAAAAGGAACAGGTGGTAGATCTGCACGTTTGTGCCGGTTTCCTTATGCGTCGAATTTAAGGTCGATGGCGCAGTTCCGGATCATGATCCGGGGCGGGAGGGTGGAAAGAAAAAGGCCCCCCGATGTCGGGAGGCCTTTTCGTTCAATGTTAACCGGAACACTGCTCACTGCTTCACGAAGCGCGCGTGGGACCGCGCAGTGCCTTTCTCATCGATGATCATCACGCTGTAGCTGCCCGGCGCGAGGCTGGTGATGTCAAGGCGTGTAGCCATGTCCTGTTCCATCGCCAAGTGGCCTACCATGTCGAACACCTTCACATGCACGGGCTTACCGGTCGGGGTGTTGATGAAAAGCTCCGTGCTGGCAGGGTTGGGGTAAACGGCCAGTTGATGCGGTGGTTCAACTTCCCCGACGGCCTGCCCGAAGTCGGTACCTACGCAGACATCAAAGGCGGACGATTGATTGGGAGTGGATGTCCACGTGTAGACCTGCAGGTAGTAGGTGGTCCCGACCGTCAATCCGCCGATATTCAGCGTCTGGGGGTCGCTGCAACTGCCGGGAACAAGCGTCAGGTTCCCGCAATCGCCGCTCCAGAGGGCCATGTACATGTCCGAGGTGGAGCCGGTGAAGTTGATGAGGCTGATGCGATGCAGGGTGTCCGTTGCGGTGAAGCTGAACCAGACATCGTCATCGGCGGTGCCACCACAGGTGCTGGTGACATTGGACGCCGTGGCACTGGCAACCGTGCCGGGTGTCACCGAGCTGCAGCTATAGTCCGGGTTCACCGTGAGGGCGACCGCTCCGCTGCATTCATCATTGGCGGGCGGCGGGGGCGGGGTGCCGATACAAACGTTGAACGTGGAGGTCTGGCCCGGAGCGCTGGTATAGGTATACACTTGCAGGTAATAGGTAGTGCCGGGTGTCAGGCCGGCCATGAACGCGCTTTGCGGGTCGCTGCAACTACCGGGAACGAGCGTCAGGTTCCCGCAATCACCGGTCCACAGGGCCATGAACATGTCGGTAGTGGAGCCGGTGATGTTGATCAGGCTCACGCTGTGCGCGGTGTCGGTAGCGGTGAAGGAGAACCAGACGTCGTCATCGGCCGTGCCCCCGCATGTCGAGGTAACGCCCGAGCCGGTCGCTCCGGCCACCGTGCCCGCCGTCACCGTTCCGCAACTGTAATCCGGGTTCACGGTGAGGGCGATCGCACCGCTGCACTCGTCATTGGTGATGCCGGTGGTGAATGGGAAACCGTTGCTCCAGTTGCTGAAGGTGCCATCGCCACAGTCGGACCTCACGAACGCCGTGTACGGCGTGCCGCTTTGCAGACCGATGATCGTCATGCCCGTGCCGTCGCCGCTGGCGAGTTCGTTGTTGCCGTCAGGAAGCCCGCCTGCGGTCACCGCCCATTCGTAACCGGCGCTGCCGTTGTCCATCCAGCCGATGATGCCGCCTTCCACGGTGATTCCTGTTACGGCCAGATCTTCAGGTGCGGCGCAGCTCACGCGTTCTATCATGATATTGTCCAATGCCCACCACCAGTCCCAGCCAGCGCTGAACTGGAAGCGTATCTGCGCGGCGGCCGATCCACCCGTGGCGGTCGTGATGTTGATCGAAGTGGTCACCGCCGGATTGGGATATCCAACGTTGGTGGTCGTGTAGTTGGCGACCTGGTTCCATGTGTTCCCGTCGTAGACCTCGACGCGGCCGAAAGATGCCAAGCGGGCCCTGAACTGTTGGGAGAACGACAGGATGTAGCTGCCTGTCGCCGAAGCGTCGAAGGGTGCGGAGATCAAGTAGCTGTTCACTGTAATGCCGCTGGCACCGCATTCATCGGAATCCAGAAATACGAAGTCCGTGTCGAACCCGGCACCTGTGGGCAAGGCCCCGCCACCGAGCTGACTGAAGGCATCGGGGGTAAGACCTCCCGGTGCGTAGATCCACGAGCAATCACTGGCCGTGTCCGCCACGGTAAATCCCGTGGTGCTGGCGCCACCGGTGAATTGCTCATTGAGCACCACCTGTGCGTTGGTGCTGGTCGTGAAGGCAAGCACTGCAGCGAGAGCTGCGGTATGCCAAGGCAGGCTGCGCAACATGCGTCCGCCCGATCGGGTGTCGTGTGTCATCATTTTGTCCGGAGGTTAAGGGTTTTTAGTTAAGACCGCATGCACACTTGACTTTTCCTTGGTGCACGAACGGGCTTGAAGGTACAAGGTTATTTCTTGTGGACGGCAATGGCGTGGTGTATGGATGAATTAACAGCGGTGAGGTCGTCAGGCCACGATCGATCGTGCAAAACTGCGGCGCTCGGACCTGCTTTCGCCCTGCTGTGCCTCCCACATTTGGCCAAGCCCGAACACAAGTACATGAAGAAGAAGGACCGGAAGATCTTCGTCTTGGACACCTCGGTGATCCTGTACGACCATTCGGCCATTGAAAGCTTTCAGGAGCATGACGTGGCCATCCCCATACAAGTGCTGGAAGAACTCGATACCTTCAAAAAGGGAAACGATACCATCAACTTCGAGGCAAGGGAGTTCATTCGCCATCTCGACGGCATCGTGCAGCATGACCTGCTCACTGACTGGGTGCCCTTGAACGGCCCCACGAAGGGCCAGTTCAAGGTGGTGGCCAAGCACGACCTCAATGGCGTGGATGCCACCAAGGTGTTCCAGGACGGGAAGAACGACCACCAGATCCTCAATGCGGCGCTCACGCTCCAGCGCCAGAACAAGGACCGCAAGGTGGTGCTGGTGAGCAAGGACATCGCGCTGCGCCTGAAGGCCAAAAGCCTGAACATCGTAGCGGAGGATTTCCTGACCGGCAAGGTGCGTGATCTTGGCCGCAACCTGTTCAACGGGCTCACGGTGGAGGAGCGGATGGACGAAAGCACCATCGATGACCTCTTCATCAAGGGCTCGGTCCCTGTAGAAAAGATCGGTGAGGAACCGAAGGGGAACCACTTCTTCATCCTCAAGAACGGGAAGAAGAGCGTGCTGGCGAAGTACGATCCACGCCAGCGCACCGTGACGCGCGTGGAGAAGCACGCCGTGTTCGGCATCGGCCCGAAGAACGCCGAACAGGCATTGGCGATGAGCGCCCTGCTCGATCCCGAGATCAAGCTCGTCACCATGCAGGGAGCGGCCGGAACGGGCAAGACCCTGTTGGCATTGGCCTGCGCGCTGGAGCAACGGCGCGACTACCGCCAGATCTTTGTCACCCGCCCGGTGGTGCCGCTGAGCAACAAGGACATCGGCTATCTGCCCGGGGACATCCAGAGCAAGATGGACCCGTACATGCAGCCGATCTGGGACAACTTGAAATTGATCCGCGGGAATTTTGAGAAGAACGACAACACGCTGAAGCGGATCGATGAGATGGTGGAGAACGAGAAGATCACCGTGGCCCCGCTGGCCTACATCCGAGGTCGTAGCCTCAGCAACATATTCTTCATCGTTGACGAGGCGCAGAACCTCACGCCCTTGGAGGTGAAGACGGTGATCAGCCGCGCGGGCGAAGGCACCAAGATCGTCTTCACCGGTGACGTTCACCAGATCGATACGCCCTACTTGGATTCCGAGAGCAACGGCCTGAGCTACCTCATCGACAAGGCCAAGGGCGATCCGCTCTTCGCGCACATCACCTTGGAGAAAGGCGAGCGCAGTGCCTTGGCGAACCTGGCGAACGAGCGGTTGTAGGATCACATGCTCCGTAAGGAGAAAGGGGCCGCCTCAAGTCGAGGCGGCCCCTTCATGTCGGGTTTTGCTTTTGGCTTGACCTTAGCGCACCACTAACCGTTCCACGCGTTGGCCGTTGACATGCTTCAGGCACACTAAGTACACCCCGCTGGTGAGGCCCATTTTGCCGAGGTCGAAGTGCAATTGCTCTTCGTCGGCGTTCACTACTTGGTCGTAGATGGTCCTTCCGGTCATGTCCAAGAAGGTGAGCGTACCGGTGGATGCACCGGCCAGGTCCAGCACCACGGTGAGGCTGTTGCTGGCAGGATTGGGCATCAGGCCCATGCCGCCGCTTTGGGCGAGTTCATCAATGCCCACGTTAACGCCATCGATGTTCACGTCGTCGATATAAAGGTCATTGGAGGCCGGGCCGGAGGAATATTCGAACTTTAGGCGGACATTATTCTTGGCGTAAAAGCTCGAGAGGTTGAAAGTCGCCTCGCGCCATTCGTTCGCTATGGGGACGTAACCGGGCGATTGAACGCCGGCGGTCACGAGGTTTGCTCCGGCAAGGGTCAAGTTCGGGGTGGAGCTCCAGCTCTTTCCGCAGCTCGTGGATGCGTATACCTTAAGGCTTTCCGTGATCTGGGACGGGTTTCCGGTCTGTGAGCTGTATGCGTACCAGAAGCTTACTGTCAGGTTTTGGACGAAGCGCAGGTCGAGCATCGGGGTCACCAAGAGGTCCTTATCATGGAATTCGTTCGGAGCGAGCCCGTCCTGTACCAATGTATATGTGTTTGAAGCGTTCAACATGGCGCTACCTGGTGCATCATGGCCAGCCTGGTCGTTCCAATGCCAGTAGGAGTTGTTGTCCTCGATGTTGAGCGTGGGCCAACGCTGGAAGTCGTTGTTCGTGTTGAAGGGCTCATGGAGCAGGCCGTCCACTTGGCTGTAGTCAGCACCCACTATGAAGGTGAACCACTTGGTGGTGGTGCTGGAACCGAAGTCGTTGCCCGCGGTAAGGGTCACGGCATGGTATCCCGGTCCATCGAAGGAAACGATGGGGTCCTCTTCCGTGGATGTGGCGGGGTTGCCTCCTTCGAAGGTCCATGCCCAAGAGGTGGGCGTGGCGCGCCTGGAGTTGTCCTTGAAGCGGACCGGGGTGCCTTGGCAGACGAAATGGTCGAGCGCGTAGAAATCGACCTCGGGCCCGCAGGTCAATTCATGCCCGGCGGTCCCGGTATACTGGTGGTTGGCCTCCTGCCAGAGACTGCTCCGTCCACTGACGGGACTTTCCAAGGTAGCACGCATCCTGTCCCGCTGTCCCTTGGTGAACATGTGCTCGCAGAAGGAGTAGTCCATGTAGTTCTGATAGTTCTCGAAAGAATCGGGGTTGCACACCTTCGACTGTTCAGCACCGGGGCAGAATTGCCATCCCTTGGTGACCGGGGTGTCCGCCACGCCATCATCGCCGCAGGACTGTGCGACCGTTCCATTCCCCCAGACATGCTGGAGGTTGAGCCAGTGGCCGATCTCATGGGTGAGCGTGCGCGAACTACCGGGACTGCTGGTGCCGATGTCACCACAATATGTGTTCAACATCATTACTCCGTCGATCAGGGAACCGTTCACATCCTGCACATCGGAGGGGAACATGGCATATCCGGACACGCCGAAATCAGCGACCGAGCCAATGCTGTTGGCCACCCAGACGTTGAGGTAGTGGTCGCGGAACCAGGGGTGGAGCTTGGCGTAGTTCTGGGCCAAGGTGGACCGCTGCGTGGTGATGCGGTCAATACCGTTGGTGCAATTGCCGAAGGGGTCTTTGGTGGCTAATTGGAACTGTATGTGCGTGTTGGCCGCCCGCGAAAGGAAACCGCAACAGACCTGCGTGGTGTCCGCGTTCAGCTTGGCGTAGTCCTGGTTCAGGATGTTCATCGCACTGTAGACCTGCGCATCGCTGATGTTGTGCGCATCCGATCCCGTGGTGGGGTCAAAGAGGATGTGGAAGACGATCGGGATGCGGTACACGATCGTGTCCGCATCATCACGCAGCCCCGCCTTGGCCTGCAGGTATTCCTGTAAGCCATGCTCGTATTCGGCTTCTTGGTGGAGCAGGTCAGGATTTCCAGCGATCATGTGCTGGCGGACCTCATCCGCGCCGCACCGGTCCGGGGCCTGTGCGTGCAGGTTCCCTGTGGTCAGCAGTACCGGGGATAAGGCCAAAAGGAAAACGAGGGAAAAGAGCTTCATGGTGTGGGTTCGAGGGGCGCGAAAGTAATGGAAGGGGGGGATTTCCCCCGTTGTGTTCCACACTCATGCACGCGGCTTCCCGTTCCGGGCCCCCATGGTATTTCGCACGCTTGCTTCCTCAGCGCACCACGAGTCTTTCCACGCGCTGGCCGTTGGCATGTTTCAGACGCACGAGGTAGACACCGCTGGTGAGGCCCATCTTGCCGAGATCAAAGTGCAATTGCTCCTCGTTGGCGTAAACGGCTTGGCTGTACACGGACCTTCCGGTCATGTCGAGGAAGGTGAGCGTACCGGTGGGGGCGCCGGCCATGTCCAAAGCAACGGTGAGGCTGTTGCTGGCGGGGTTGGGCATCAGGCTCATGCCGCCACTTTGCGAGAGTTCGTCGATGCCCACATTGGTGCCCTCGATGTTCACGTCGTCAATGAAAATATCATTGGAGTACAGGCCGGAGGAATACTCGAATTTCAGGCGGACATTGTTCTTGGCGTAAAAGCTCGAGAGGTTGAAAGTCGCCTGGCGCCATTCGTTCGCCAAGGGGACGTAACCGGGCGATTGAACGCCGGCCGTCACGAGGTTTGGGCCGGTAAGCGTCAAGATCGGGCTGGAACTCCAGTTCATGCCGCAGCTCGTGGATGCGTAGACCTTCAGGTTCTCCGTGATCTCTGAGGGGATACCGGTCTGGCTGCTGTAGGCATACCAGAAGCTCACCGACAGGTTTTGGACGAAACGCAGGTCGAGCATCGGGGTCACCAGCAGGTCCTTGTCATGGAAATCGCTCGGGAAGACCGCGTCCTGGATCAAGGTGTACGTATCTGACGCGTTTAATACGGCACTTCCAGGAGCGTCGTGTCCCACCTGGTCGTTCCATTGCCAGTAGGAGTTGTTACCCTCGAGGTTGAGCGTGGGCCAGCGCCAGTAATCATTGAGATCGTTGAAGGCTTCGTGGAGCAGACCGTCCACTTCGCTGTAGTCGGCACCGACGATAAAGGAATTGTATTTAGTCGTGCTGCTGGACCCGTGATCGTTGCCCACGGTAAGGGTCACGGCATGTTCGCCCGGCTGATCGAAGGAAACGATGGGGTTCTCCTCCGTGGAGGTGGCTGGGTTGCCACCATCAAATGTCCAAGCCCAAGAAGTGGGTGTGGCACGCTTGGAATTGTCTTTGAAGCGGACCGGAGTGCCTTGGCAGACGAAATGGTCGAGCGCGTAGAAATCGGCCTCCGGCCCGCAGGTCACTTCATGGTCGCCGATACCGGTATATGCGTGGTTGGCCTCCTGCCACAGGGTGCGGCGTCCGCTAACGTCACTGTTCAAGGCGGCGCGCATGCGGTCGCGCTGGCCCTCGGTGTACATCACCGAGCAGTACGAGTAGTCCATATAGTTCTGGTAGTTCTCCTGGACGTTCGGGTCGCAGATCGAACAGTTGTCCTGTCCGGGGCAGAACAGGTCGTAGCCTTTGGTCACCGGGGTGTCGTCCACACCATCGTCACCACATACCAACCCGGGGTCATTGTTGTTCCCCCACACGTGCTGAAGGTTCAGGTAGTGGCCGATCTCATGGGTCAGGGCGAAGGAGACCAAGGATGTGGATTCGATCATGACCCCGTCACGCAGCGCACCGATATCGCCCTGCACATCACTGGGGTAGTTGGAATAACCGGCCACAAAAGGCGAGTTGATCGAATTGCATACCCAGATGTTCATGTAGTGGTCCCTGAACCACGGATCCAGCTTGGAGTAGTCATTTGCCGCAGTGCCACGCAGCGTCGTAATGCGGTCAATGCCATTGGTGCAGTTGCCAAAGGGGTCCTTGGTGGCCAGGTCGAACTGGAGGCGTGCATCCGCCGCGATGGCTTCAAAACCACAGCAGATCTGATCTTGGTCCGCGTTCTGCTTCCTGTATCGGATGTTCAATTGGTTCACCGCATTGTATATGGCCGCATCGCTGACGTTGTGCGCGTCCGATAATGAGGAGGGGTCATACAGGACATGGAAGACGATCGGGATGTGGTACACGACCGTGTCCTCGTCATCGCGCAGGCCGGCCCTGGCTTGCAGGTATGCCTGAAGGCCAAGCTCGTATTCAGCTGCTTGGTGAAGCAGGTCGGGGTTTTCCGAGATCAAGACCTGGCGGGCCGCATCGATGCCACACCATTGCTGGGATTGGGCATGCAGGGCTCCGGTGGTCAGCAGTGCGGAGGCCGTGGTCAACGAGAGGACGAGAGGAAAAAGCTTCATGGTGTCGATTGGATGTGTGCGAAAGTAAGGAGCGGACGGCTTTTTACAGGCTTCTGATCGTCGGTGGGGCTGAAGTAAAGAGGATGCGGAACGTTTCAGCCCTTGCTTCCAAAGGGATGGGTAATGGACCTGGGTTTTTCTCCGACATGGATCGTTTGCATGGCGAAGCTAATCATTCAGCCCGTCCGGACGTCCCCGACGGGCATGCGCCCGATCGTAGTTCATGCGTTGAAGGACATGTTGGCGGAGGACTCCCGGTCTGTCGTGGTTGCTGCTGAAATGCATGACTATCAGGGGTTTTTAGCATGGAACCGGCCCCGGGCGATGCAATCGCCGGGTCTGGTCCGGTCGTGTTGGACCTGTATATGGCCGACCCATATTGGAGACCGATCGGGCTTTCCATTGAGGCTGTCCACGGCGATCTCCGTGGACGGGCCAAGAAGTACCTTCGCGGCCCGCCGGAAAATCGAAGGGCGACAATTCCAAGGAAAGCATGGGTTTGAAGTGTGGTATCGTGGGGCTGCCCAATGTGGGGAAGAGCACCTTGTTCAATTGTGTCAGCAGCGCGAAGGCCCAAGCGGCCAATTTCCCGTTCTGCACCATCGAGCCCAACACGGGCATCATCACCGTGCCGGACCCGCGCCTCAATGCCTTGGCGGGGATCGTGAACCCCCAGCGCATTCTGCCCACCACGGTGGAGATCGTGGACATCGCCGGTCTGGTAAAGGGTGCCAGCAAGGGCGAAGGCCTCGGCAACCAGTTCTTAGGCAACATCCGCGAGTGTGACGCTATCCTGCACGTGCTCCGATGCTTCGACGACCCCAACGTGGTGCACGTGGACGGTAGTGTGGACCCCGTCCGGGACAAAGAGGTCATCGACATCGAGCTGCAGCTGAAGGACCTCGAAACGGTTGAAGCCCGGCTGAAGAAAGTGGAGAAGCAGGCGCAGATCGGGGAGAAGGAGGCCAAGCGCCGCTTCGAGCTGCTCAGCCGCATCAGGGAGGCGCTGATAAAGGGTGAAAGCGCCCGTACGGTGGTGACGGCCAACGACGACCCCGCGCTGCTCAACGAGTTTCAACTGCTCACCAGCAAGCCCGTGCTCTATGTGTGTAACGTGGAGGAGAAGAGCGCAGTGACCGGCAACGCCTACGTGGAAGCCGTCCGCAAGGCCGTGGCCAGTGAGGACGCCGAGGTCATTTTCGTCACTGCGGCCATCGAGGCGGAGATCGCCAGCATGGAGACGGCCGAGGAGCGTGAGATGTTCCTGCAGGATATCGGCCTGAAGGAGCCCGGCGTCAACAAGCTCATTCATGCCGCTTACGACCTGCTCAAGCTGGCCACCTACTTCACCGCCGGGGTACAGGAGGTACGCGCCTGGACCATCCACCAAGGCATGACGGCTCCGCAGGCCGCCGGTGTGATCCACAGCGATTTCGAAAAAGGCTTCATCCGCGCCGAGGTGATCGCCTTCAATGACTTTGTAACGCTGAAAGGCGAAGCCGGGGCCAAGGCGGCCGGCAAACTGCGGGTGGAAGGGAAGGAATATGTGGTGAAGGACGGCGACGTGATGCACTTCTTGTTCAACGTTTGATGCGCACGCTCCGGCTATTCCTCATCCTTTTCCTGGCATTCGGTATCCGATCCTGGGCGGTGGCCGTACCGGGGAATGAGGACCAGGCCCGCACCGTGGTCCATATGCTGGATTATGTGAGCGTGGACTACCCTGTCTTCGTGAAGGACGGCCAGGTGCTGGACGCGGCGGAATATGCCGAACAACAGGAATTCGCGCAGCAGGTAATGGTGCTGCTGGAGGCATTGCCGAAAAAGGAAGGTGGCAAAGACCTCATGGCCGAAGCGCGCAAACTGCGGGAGCGGATCGCGCAAAAGGCGGACGGTGCGGAAGTGGCCGCCTTGGCCAAGGCATTGCGCGGGGATGTGATCTTGGCTTACGGCGTTACCGTGGCACCCAAACAGGTCCCGGACCTTGCACGTGGAAGGACGCTTTACATCGCCCATTGCGCCTCCTGCCACGGGCCGACCGGTGCCGGCGACGGCCCACAAGCTGAAGGCTTGGAACCGGCACCGCGCAACTTCCACGACACGGAGGCCATGGATGTCCGCAGCCCGTTCGGCCTGTACAACACCATCACGCTCGGGGTGGAAGGCACTTCGATGCTGGGATACGGCGCGTTGACGGATGCCGAACGTTGGAACCTCGCATTTTACGCAGCAAGTGTTGGCATCAATTCCGCATTGGTCAAGCAAGGCGAAGCACTATGGAATAAAGGTGAAGGCACGGATCAGTTCACGGGCCTGCGCGCGCTTGTGACCGCCACGCCGTTGGAAGTGGAACAGCAGCATGGTGCCGACCGGGCTGCGGTACTGGCCTTCCTGATCGCCCATCCTGAAGCCGTTAAGGCTTCGGCTCCCTCGCCGCTGGCCATCACTCGGGCCCAGTTGCAGGCCGCGCTGGAGGCGTACCGCAGCGGCGACCTGGCCACAGCAAGTCAGCTGTCCATCAGCGCCTACCTCGAAGGCTTCGAGTTGATCGAAGCACCGCTGGACAATGTGGACGCCCCGCTGCGGAAGCAGACCGAACACGAAATGATGGCCCTGCGCTCCACTATCGGTGCCAACGCGCCAGCGGATTCGGTTTCCGCAAGCATCGCCCGCATCAACGTCCTGCTGGACCGTGCCGACGAAAAGCTCTCCGGCGATGGGCTCTCCACCACGGCGGCCTTCATCAGTTCCCTGCTGATCCTGCTGCGCGAGGGTTTGGAGGCCATCCTTGTGCTCGCGGCCATCATCGCCTTGGTGATCAAGACCGGTCGCCGCGATGCGTTGGCCTGGATCCATGCAGGATGGATCGCTGCGGTGGTGCTGGGCATCCTCACATGGTTTGTGGCGCGTACGGTGATCTCGATCTCCGGTGCAAACCGCGAAATGACCGAAGGTGTTACCGCCTTGCTCGCAGCGGCCATGTTGCTCTATGTAGGCTATTGGCTCCACAACAAGTCCAATACCAAGGCATGGCAGCACTTCATCCGGGAGAAGGTTGACTCCGCGCTGGGCAAGGGTACGCTTTGGACGCTCGCAGGCATTTCCTTCCTGGCGGTCTATCGCGAGCTCTTCGAGATCATCCTTTTCTACGAGACCTTGCTCAGCCAAGCCGGACCAGCAGGCCAACAAGCGGTCTTGGGCGGTATCGGTGCGGCGGCGATACTGCTGGCGGTCATTGGCGGTGCCATCCTGAAATTCAGTGTGCGCCTGCCCATCGGGCCCTTCTTCGCCGCAACCGCCGGTCTGTTGGCGCTGATGGCGGTGGTCTTCACGGGGAACGGTGTGGCCGCGCTACAGGAAGCGGGCGTGCTGCACGCCACCATGGTACGTTTCATATCGGTGCCTTTGTTGGGGATACATGCCACCTTGCAAGGCCTGATCATGCAGGGCATCGTAATGGCACTGGTGATCGGGGGCGTGCTGTTGGGGCGCTGGCGGATGGCGCGGGAGACACACAAGGCCTGAGACAGCTTCAGACAGATTTTTATTATTGGTTCTCAATATCCTTGTCCATTATCGGTCCGCTACATTCGCCCTCCCATTCCCATTTCCGCATGAACCATTCCCTCGCCGCGTTGTCCGTACTACTGCTCGCCGCCTCCTGCGGAACGAGTGACACCACGAAAAAAGAAATGCCAACGACCGCACCGGCCCACGAAGATCCCTTTGCCTCCGAAAGCACGCTTTACCTCGGCGCGCCGGACTTCACCAAGATCCACAACGGCGACTTCGGTCCTGCGATGGAGGAGGGGATGAGCAAGCAACTGGAGGAAGTGAAGGCCATCTCGGACAACAAGGACGCAGCCACCTTTGAGAACACCATCATCGCCTTGGAGAAGAGCGGACAGGAGCTCACCCGTGCCAGCAAGGTGTTCTTCAACCTTGTGGCCTGCAACACCAACGATAGCCTACAGGCCACGAATACCGATATCGCACCGAAACTGGCCGCACACAGCGACGCCATTAACCTCGACCCGAAGCTCTTCGCCCGCGTTAAAAGCCTGTACGACCAACGCGGGTCATTGGGCCTGGACAGTGTTTCCACTCGGCTCATCGACCGCTACTACACGCGCTTCGTCCGTGCCGGCGCCCTGTTGAACGAGGCCGACCAGAAGAGCCTGCGTGCGCTCAACAAGGAAGAATCCACCCTCGGCACGCTGTTCAGTGAAAACTTGTTGAAGCAAGTGAACAAGGCCACCGTGCTGGTGGAAGACAAGGCCCAGTTGGACGGCATGACCGAAGCGGATATCGAGGCCGCCGCTACCACCGCCAAGGACAAAGGACATGAGGGCAAGTGGCTGATCACCTTGCAGAACACCACCACGCAACCCGTGCTGGCGGAGCTCAAGGACCGGGCGTTGCGCGAGCGGATCTTCAACGCTTCCATCAACCGCGGTATGCTGGGGGATTCCTCCGATCAGCGCTCCACCGTGAGCCGTCTTGCGCAACTGCGCGCCCAACGTGCCAAACTGCTCGGCTTCCCGAACTACGCGGCCTATTCCCTGGACGACCAGATGGCCAAGACGCCCGATGCCGCCGTGAAGCTCCTCACCGGCATGGTGCCCGCCGCCGTGAAGAACGTGAAAGCCGAAGCCGCCAAGCTGCAAGCCGTGATCGACAAGGAGAAGGGAGGCTTCACGCTCGCGCCTTGGGACTGGGACTTCTATGCCGAAAAAGTGCGCAAGGCGGAATACGACCTCGACGAAAGCCAGATCAAGCCCTACTTCGAGCTGGACCGCGTGCTGCAGGACGGCGTCTTCTTCGCCGCGGAACGGATGTACGGCATCAGCTTCAAGGAGCGGAAGGACCTGCCCACCTACCGGCCTGAGGTGCGCGTGTTCGAGGTGTTCGACGCGGACAGCAGCACCATCGGCCTGTTCTACGCCGACTATTTCGCACGAGACAACAAGCAAGGTGGTGCATGGATGGACAGCTTCCAAGACCAGAGCGGGTTGCTGGACGAGAAGCCCATCGTCACCCAGAACATGAACATCCAGAAGCCCGCCGAGGGCCAGCCCGCGCTGCTGAGCTTCGATGAGGTGACCACCGTATTCCACGAGTTTGGCCACGCCCTCCATGGGCTATTGAGCAAGCAGCAGTATCCTTTCTTCTCCGGCACCAACGTGCCTCGCGACTTCGTGGAATTCCCCAGCCAATTCAACGAGAACTGGGCCTCGGACCCGAAGGTGTTCGCTAAATACGCCAAGCACTACAAGACCGGTGAGGCCATGCCGAAAGCCTTGGTGGACAAGATCAAGAAGTCCAGCAAATTCAACCAGGGCTTTGCCACAACTGAATACCTCGCCGCCGCGCTCATGGACCTACAGTGGCACATGCTGCCAGCCGACGCGCCGGTTCAGGACGTGCCCAAGTTCGAGAAAGCCGCGCTGGCCAACTACGGACTGGACCTGCCGATGGTGCTGCCACGCTACCGCACCTGCTACTTCAGCCACATCTGGGGCGGCGGCTATGCGGCCGGTTACTACGCCTATCTCTGGGCCGAAGTGCTGGAGGCTGATGCCTTCCAATGGTTCGAGGAGCACGGCGGGATGACGAGCGCCAACGGCATGCATTACCGCGCCACTATCCTCTCACAGGGCGGCAGCAGGGATGCGGGCGAGCGCTATCGCGACTTCCGCGGCCGGGACCCCGAGGTGGGGCCGTTGCTGGAGAAGCGCGGGTTGAAGTAGGCCGGATGTCCGGCGTTCAAGGCAGCCGTGAGGGGAATGCTGAGTATACGATCACTCCTCACTGGCCAAACTGATACTCCCCAATTATCCCCGCCATCCAAGCGCATACCCTCTCCATTCTTGTGCCCGCTTACAATGAAGCGCGGACCATCGCGGCCGTCCTGAAGGAACTGGTGGCGCTTGAGCTACCGGAGGGAATGGGCAAGGAGGTGATCGTGGTGGATGACAGCTCCACGGACGGTACGGTGCGGACGGTGGAGGAATTCATTGCGGACGAAGGGCAAGGTCTGGTACGCTTGGAACGCCAGCCCATGAACCGGGGTAAGGGCGCGGCCATACATAGGGGGATCCATTCCGCAACAGGGACGTTGATGGTGGTACAGGACGCCGATCTGGAACTGGACCCGAACGATCTTGTTGCCCTGCTCGGCCCGCTGCTTAGCGGGGAAGCGGACGTGGTATACGGCCACCGGTTCCACAATGGTCCCCCGTATCCGGGCTTTCCCCGTGGGAGCTATCTGGCGAACCGGTTTTTGACATGGCTCAGCAACCGGCTCACGGGCTTGGACATTGGCGACATGGAGGTGTGCTATAAGTTGATGCCACTTGAAGTGGCCAGGGATCTGGAGTTGCGTGAAGAGCGCTTCGGTTTTGAGCCGGAGGTGACTGCCTTGCTGGCGCGGCGAAGGGAACTGCGTTGGGCGGAGGTGCCGGTCCGTTATCGTGCCCGGACCGCTGCGGACGGGAAGAAGATCGGCTGGCGGGACGGGCTTCGGGCCATCTGGTGCATCGTGAAGTACTCCCGGCGAGGTCAAGGAAGGAGGTCGGTACTGTCCAAACTGGAATAGGGGCCGGGCTCGACTTGGAACATGGGCCTGACCTTGTGGATGGGCTTGGGTTCCCAACGTCGCAGGAGCATCACACTGTCCGGCAGGTGGGCATACGCGCTGTCGAACGCCAGGTCTTCGGTGGTGATCAGACTGACGGTTTTTCCCGATTCCGCCTTGCTGATCAGCAGGGCCTCCATGGGCAGGCTCCATTCCCACCCCCAGCCGAACGGATCCATGAAACCCGCAGGGATCAAGCATTTTTCGTGACCTTGTTGCCCACACGCCGAAGTGATCGCCATGATGGTCCGTGTCCGCAAGGCCAATTGCCTGCCTTGTTCCGTGATGAAATAAGACCTCACACCCACCAGAACTATCAGGCAGATCAAAGCAGCCCATGTCGAACGCGGACCCAGGCGGGGCAGGCCGGAGACACCAAGGATCACCAGCAACGTGAAGGCGGGGAAATATGCGGAGTCAATGTATCGCGAAGCGTCAGTGGCGTCCATGGCGGTATTGACCACCAACACCACGACCAGGGTCCCTGCAAGCAGGAGCACGGCCGGGAGCAGTGAACCCCGGCGCACGGAGATGATCAGCCCGAAAAGAGCCAGTGCGATGAGGTCCGGAAAATGGCTCAGGAACAGGACCGCCACTTTCCATGCATAGGCCGGGTGGAGCCAGCGTAGATCCCCGTTCCAGGCATTGCCCAATTTGCCTTCTTCATACTCGCTCAGGAAGAACACCTTGATGAACACCAGGACCGCCAATGGCCCCACGGCCATCAAAAGGGTCCGCCATTTCCTGCCATTCCCTGCCCATACCACGGTGGTGATCACCAGAAAAGTGATCGCATGCTCCGGGTGGCTGGTCACCAGAAGCAGGGCCAAGAAAGACCATACGGCCAATTTCGAACTGCGTGGAACGGGGTCCGCCTGCCAATAGCCCAGCAGTACCACGGCGGCGGTGGCCCCGTAGCAGATCTCCATCATAGGTGAGAAGAACAGCCAGGTCTGTCCGATGAACTGTAGCAAGGCCACGGCAACGGCCAGTTCAGGGCGCGCCATCCGCATACACCACACCGCTGCCAGCCATGCCCACAGGACATGTCCCAAAGAGTACACCAGAATGATCCCGCTTAATGAAGAGCCTGCGTAGAGCGCCACCAAAGCGGGGAGTTCGGCAAGTACAAGCGAGTAGCGTTCATGGTCCACCCAGGGCAGACCCGTGTCCAAGGTGTGCAACAGATAGTAGGAAGAATCAGCGTAGAGGCGCTCGTAGCGGAAGTGGACAGCAAGTATGGCCAACAACAGAAAGCATCCATGGATGAACCATTTCCATTTCCGGTATGCGGAAATGGGAATTTCGGCCGTGCTCTTGGACATGCTGCAATGATAGCACCTTCTGTCCTGTAGGCCTGTCCGGTACGGGGTACCTCGAAGAACCTCGCTCCCGTGTCAGCGATGCTGCGCGTCGCCCCTTCGGGCAAGCGTTCTCGTTCGGCCATCCTGCGTTGCTCCTCAGTCAGTTACCTTCGGGTAACTTCCTTTCGTCGCGCCTTGGCTGTCACGAACGATAAGCGCTTGTGCCATCGGTTCGAGGTTCTTCGAGGTACCCTACGGTCTCCCGGTAATCCCGTTCCTGACCCGATCAGCGGCCATGGAAAGTGGGGACGGAATAGCTGAGTTGTGCTCCTTGACATGCCAAGGAGCGCTCATCGGTCGCGATCCGGACCTATGGGCCCGGTCAAGAGCTACTGCTTGTCGAAAAGATATGATAGGCTTTCTCCTGAACAGTTAGCTTCGTGACGGTCGGGCCATTCAAGGTCTTGATCCGAACTGCCCATGATCCGTCGCTCCGCCGCCTTTTTCGCTTCGTTTTTCCTTTTGCTCTCCCTGTTCAGCCAAGCCCGTTCCGGTGGCTTGGTCTCGGAGCACATTCAGGCCATACAGTCCCGGGGCGTCGCTTTTGAGCCAGTTGAACTGTTCACTCCGGTGGCCACATCCGCTGCCACGGACGCACTTTGGTCGCGGGCGTGCTATCGGGCTACGGTATTGCGCTTCGATCCGACCAAAGCGGCAGACGTCCTCGGAAGGCAGCCTCACCATATCAGCCTTTCAGTCCCCGGCGCGAACGGCCCCGTGGTGCTGGACCTCGAGAAGGTGGACATCACCACCTCGGATTTCCGCGTGGTGCAAGCGAGCACGGACCTGCCAGTGCGGCGAACAGCCTCGGTGCATTACCAAGGCATGGTGCGTGGCGAACCGGGCTCCATCGCGGCGATCAGTGTTTTCCCCGACCAAGTGATGGGCCTGTTGGCCGATGCCGACGGCCAGCGGGTGATCGGTCGCTTGGACAACGACCGGGATGGGCTTCATGTCTTCTACCGGGAGCAGGACCTGCGCGGAAGTCCCGGTGCGCAATGCGATGTCAGGGAGGTGCCGGGAGATGCGAGCCACCCCGTACCGGCAGCTCCGGGGGAACGGACCACGCGGTGCGTGCGCTTTTACTGGGAGGTGGACAATGACATTTTCGTCAACAAGGGCAGCGTGACCAACGCCACGAACTACGTCACCGGCCTCTTCAACCAAAGCTCCATCATCTATGCGAACGATGGGATCGATGTGGCGCTTTCCGAAGTGTACGTTTGGGACGTTACCAGCCCATATACCAGCAACAGTTCCGGAGAGTTGCTGGACCAGTTCGGTGACTACCGCACCAGCTTCAACGGTGACCTGGCCCATTTGCTCGCTTTTCGTGGGGGAGGTGGCATCGCTTGGTTGAACACCTTGTGCAACGGCACGCGTTACCGGATGGCGTTCAGCGGTATCAGCTCCAGCTACAGCAGTGTTCCCACCTACAGTTGGAGCGTGGAAGTGGTGACGCATGAGCAAGGGCACAATATGGCGTCGCCGCACACGCATGCCTGCTCGTGGAACGGCGACTACACGGCCATCGACGGTTGTGGCCCTGCCGCTGGTTATGTGGAGGGAACCTGTCCAGCGGCTCCGGTACCATCGTCCGCGGTCGGTGGTACGATCATGAGCTATTGCCACCTGGTCAGTGCAGGGATCAAGTTCGTGAACGGTTTTGGCCCACAGCCTGCGGCGTTGATCGTAGGCCGGGTGAACGCAGCGACCTGCTTGGCCGTCTGCGGTACCTCCTGCGATCCGCCAACTGGGCTCAGTGCCAACATGATCACCGTGAATTCAGCAAACCTCACGTGGGCCTCGGCCGGGGCTACCGCTTACACCCTGCAATGGAGGCTTTCACCAAGCGGTGGCTGGACCACGGTGACAGGGCTGACCGACAGTAATTATGCACTGACGGGCCTGGCGCAAGAGACCGCGTACGACTTCCGGGTGCTTTCCGAGTGTGGTGCTGAGATGTCCACGTATTCGGCCATCGCCACCTTTACCACCGTGGCACCCTGCCCGGACTTCGTGGAGCCGAACAATAGCCTGGGCACCGCAGGGGCCGTTGCCGTCCCGGTTTCCATGGATGCGTTGATCGCGACCGCAGCGGACGAGGACTATTACAGCTTCACCGTGGCTTCGACCAGTAACATCAACATGAACCTCAGTGGGCTGGCCGGCGACTATGACCTGGAACTGCTCGATGCCGGAGGGACGCAACTCTCTATTTCCCAGAACGGGGGCACTACCAGCGAATATATCAATTTCTCCGGGGCTGCACCGGGCACCTACTACGCCCATGTATACGGCTATGGCGGTGCCTTCAGTGCCACCCAATGCTACCACCTTTACATTTCTGCCCAAGTTTCGTCCTGTCCTACGCCGTCGGGACTTCAGGCCCAGAACATCACCTACAACAGCGCATTGCTGTCCTGGGCTGAGCTGCTTGTTGTCACCACCTTCAACCTGCGCTGGCGCCGGACGGCGGACGTCACTTGGACGGTCGTTAGCAACGTCCAAGCGAATTCGTACGCCCTCAGCGGCTTGGACCCGGCGACGGAATATGAGTTTGAGGTAAGCTCGGCTTGTCCTGGAAGCAATGCGCAGTATAGCGGGCCGAAAGTCTTTACAACACTGGAAGAGCCATGTGAGGTAACGCCACCCATAATTCTGAGCATCAGCGTATTATTACAAGGTCCGTATCGTGTTTCCGACGGGTTGATGGTGGATTCCTTGCGTGCCGCCGATCTGCTGCCGACCGATGAGCCGTACACGGTCATGGGCTTTCCGGTGGCGGGGCCAGTGACGGTCGATCCAGCTGTTTTCACCGTTACCGGTCCGGATGCCATTGTGGACTGGATGCTGGTCGAGCTTCGGAACGCGACCGACCCCACCGTGGTGGAGGAGACACGCGTAGGTCTGCTTCAGCGGGATGGCGATCTCACCGCGCTGGATGGTGTTTCCCCGCTGGGCTTTTGCTCGAACGCGGGCAACTACCGGGTAGTGGTGCGCCACCGGAACCACTTGGGGTGCATGTCGGGAACCTATCTGCTGTCCTCCACGGCCACGGACATCGACTTCAGTCTGGCTGGAACAAGCACCTACGGCACCAATTCGCGCAAAGTGGAAGGCTCTGTGATGCTGCTCTGGTCCGGCAATGTGAACGGGAATACCACGGTGAGCTATACCGGGGCCGGCAACGACCGGGACCCGATCTTGCAGGCCCTCGGCAGCTCCCCGGTCACCGGCTTCATCAGCGGCTACTGGGGCACGGACGTGAACATGGACGGCAAGGTGAGGTACACCGGGGCGAACAACGATAGGGACCTGATCCTTTCGAACATCGGCGGAAGTGTGCCCTCCGACGTGGTGAACGAGCAACTGCCGTGACCAGGAGACGGGCATTTGGGTGGAATGAGAAAGGATCACCCTGACGGGCGATCTTCAGGTATCTGAACAAGTACATTCGTGCATGGCTAATTCATCCGGCCTATTGTCCACGAACTGCTTGCGCCGCCCATTCGGAGGCGTTTGCTTCCGCATGATGCTGCTGAGCATCGGCCTGTTCGGAACCATTTTGGGTCGAGGGCAGAGTATTGAGGTAATGGCCGGTTTCGTTCATGGATGGGGAGCTGAGCTGGTGAGCAAGGATAGGGTCAAGCCATCTGCTATCGGGAACGGTTGGCAGCTTTCGGCGGCCTATCATTTCGGAGCGGATACCGTGACCCACATGAGCCTCGGCGTGGGTTGGTCCACGGTGTTCTGGGACCAGAAGTTCCGTTCGGTTGATTGGACCGGTGACTGGATTTATGACAAATCAGGAACGATGGAGACACGGACCGGACAGGTGTTGCTGACACCCCTGCTTTCCGTGCATTTATCGAAGAGAGTCCACATATTGGTCGGTGCCGATCTGGGACTCAATGTTCAAGCAAACCGACATGAAAAGAGCTCGGGTACGATCACTTGGCAAGGATATAGTTCTCATGGTGGCCCTCCGGCCGGTCACATCCATGTGGACAGCGTGTATGCGGACATGGAACAAATGAACCCCTTCGCCTTCGCTCCCTATGTCGGGTTGGAAGGCTCATTTGCCAAGCACTGGACCATCCGAGGGGAAGGAGTGCCTTATTCGTCCAAGTTCGCCACGTTCCGCCAAGTCGGTCCAAGACCAGCGTATGTGCGACTGATGATCGGTTATCGCTTCTTCAGATCGTCGGCCCGCCCGTGAAGCAGTATCCCTAGATCGGATGGTCGCCAAAATGGCGGTTCTGTTGAAAACCCGTCGCCGATCGTTGATAACGCGACCGGCATGGGGGCCGTACCCCTTGCCGGGCAAGGATTAACTTCGTGCCGACGCGCGGGAACCCTTGTCGACATTGAGGTTCCGCACCCATACATGAGCGAGACGAATTACGGCGAAGAGCATATCCGGTCGCTGGACTGGAAAGAACACATCCGGCTGCGGCCGGGCATGTACATCGGTAAGCTGGGCGACGGCAGCAGCTTCGACGACGGCATCTACATCCTGCTGAAGGAGGTGCTGGACAACTGCATCGATGAATTCGTGATGGGCCACGGCAAAAAGGTCGAGGTCACGATCGAAGGCCCGCGCGTGGAAGTGCGCGACTACGGGCGGGGTGTGCCATTGGGCAAGGTGGTCGACGTGGTGAGCAAGATCAACACCGGCGCCAAGTACGACAGCAAGGCCTTCAAGAAGAGCGTGGGCCTGAACGGCGTGGGTACGAAGGCGGTGAACGCGCTGAGCAGCTACTTCAAGATCGAGAGCGTGCGGGAGGGGCAACTGAAGCGCGCCGAGTTCGACCGCGGCGTGTTGCGCAAGGACACCAAGCTGGAGAAGAGCGACGAGCCCAACGGGACCCGCGTGGTCTTCGAGCCGGACGAGCAGATGTTCAAGCAGTACCTGTACCGCGACCAGCACATCGAGCGGCTGCTGTGGAACTACTGCTACCTCAACACCGGCCTTACCATTCATTACAACGGCCGGAAGTTCCAGAGCAAGAACGGCCTGCTGGACCTGCTGGAGACCAAGATGGACGGCGAGCCGCTGTACCCCATCATCCACCTCATCGGCGACGACATCGAGGTGGCGATCACCCATGCCAACCACTACGGCGAAGAGTACTACAGCTTCGTGAACGGCCAGCACACCACGCAGGGCGGTACGCACCAAGGCGCCTTCCGCGAGGCCGTGGCGAAGACCATCAAGGAATTCTACAAGAAGGACTGGGAGGCCGGTGATTGCCGCACGGGCATCGTGGCCGCCGTAAGCGTGAAGGTGGTGGAACCGGTCTTCGAAAGCCAGACGAAGACCAAGCTCGGCAGCCTCGAAGTGGAACCCGGAGGCCAGAGCATGCGCAGCTTCGTGGGCGACTTCCTCGGCCGCGAATTAGACAACTTCCTGCACAAGAACCCTGCTGTGGCCGAGGTGCTGCAGGGGCGCATTTTGCAGAATGAGCGCGAGCGGAAAGAGCTCAGCGGAATCCGCAAGCTGGCCCGTGAACGCGCGAAGAAATCCAGCCTGCACAACAAAAAGCTGCGCGATTGCCGCGTCCACCTCAGCGACCCGAAGAAGGACGACCGCAAGGAGAACAGCACGCTCTTCATCACCGAGGGCGACAGCGCCAGCGGCAGCATCACCAAGAGCCGCGATGTGAACCTGCAAGCGGTCTTCAGCCTGAAGGGGAAGCCGCTGAACTGCTACGGCCTCACCAAAAAGGTGGTGTACGAGAACGAGGAATTCAACCTGATCCAGGCCGCTCTGGACATCGAGGACGGCATGGAGGGCCTGCGGTACAACAAGATCGTGATCGCCACCGATGCGGACGTGGACGGCATGCACATCCGCTTGCTGCTGATGACCTTCTTCCTCCAATTCTTCCCGGACCTGGTGAAGAACGACCACCTCTACATCCTGCAAACGCCGCTCTTCCGTGTGCGGAACAAGAAAGAAACGCATTACTGCTACAGCGACGAGGAGCGCCAACGCGCCATCGCCAAGCTGGGCAAGAGCGCGGAGATCACCCGCTTCAAAGGTCTTGGAGAGATCAGTCCGGACGAGTTCAAGCACTTCATCGGCCCGGACATCCGCTTGGAGCCGGTGATGATCACCAAAGACGCCAAGGTGAACGACCTGCTCGGCTTCTACATGGGCAAGAACACGCCGAACCGGCAGCAGTTCATCATCGGTAATTTGAAGGTGGAAAAGGACTTGGTGGAAGAGACAGCTGCGGAAGCGGCGGCTGCAAGTGTGAGGGCCATCGCGAAGAAGTTGGAGGAGAACGAAGTGGAAGTATGATCATGGTCCTGCGGCGCTTCCTTCTGTTCTTGGCTTGGCTGCCCGCCGTTGCGCTGATCGCGCAGACTTCCGGAGAGCTCCGCCTGGAGATCGATCCCCCGACCTCCTTCTCCTACAGGCTTGATCACCAGTTCACCATGCAGAGGCCCGAGTTGGAACTGCTGGAAGGTGCGCACCACTTCAGCTTTTGGGCACCCCAGCGAAATATGGTGGACACCACCATCACCATCGCCGGTGGGGAGGCTCGATCACTGGCTCTGCGCTTGCCCTTCTCGAAAGAATACCTCGTTTACCAGCGGGACCTGAAAGCCTTCAGGAACGATAGGCAGGTGATGCGGCTCATTCCCGCCGTGGCCACCGGCGCTTCTTTGCTCTACACTTCGATCAGGTACAGCAAAATGAAGAAGGCGCACGACCGGTTGGACGACGATCGCCAGGCTTACAATGAAGCCGCTTCGCCCAATGCCATCACCGTGTTGAAGAGTGAGACCATTCCTTCGCACGAGGACGAATTTGACAAGGCCCGCACCGGCTATTTGGTCGCGGCGGGCGTCACGGTGCTTTTCGCCGCCGCCACGACCTACTTGTACCTGCGTTCCGCGAAAACGAAGAAGCCTGTTTTCATCGACACGGAAAAACTGCGCTTTGACGGATTGAGCTGGACACCCGGAACAGACGGCGGTGAATGGACCGGCGGCTTAACATGGAATTTCTCCCGATGAGACGCGCGTGGTTGCTCTGCATTCCCCTGATTATCGGTCTGGCTGGCTGCCTGAAGGACGACCTTGACCCAGCAGGTCTCACCTCCAATCCATTGGACCCGGATTACAACGGGCCCGCGTTGATAGAACTGGTCTCCGACACCGCACGGATCGTATACAGCGGTCCGGTCCACGTGGACACGGTAGTGGAACAAACGATCCACGTCCGTGCGGACCTGTTAGCGCCCGGCACGGACTACACGCTCTATGTCACCTTGGTGAACACGGGCGAGGTCTTCGATTACTCAAGCGAGTTCCCGCCCCCGGAAGATCGCGCCTACCACCATGTGGTGCCCGGCGTTTCCTATTGCTACGATTACCAGCTGAAAGTGCAGTTCTCAAAGACCAAGGTCTACCGGTACTGCACCACTGCGAACCCCTGAATACTGGAATTCCGCATAGTGGCGGTGAAAACGATGAGTGACGAATTGGACGACAACCAGAACGCGGAAGAGGGTGAGGAGATCACCCCGAACGGAAGCGAAACGCCTGAAGGCGTACCAGGCGCGGGCCAGGCGGGCACCTTCAGCGTGAGCGGCATGTACCGCGAATGGTTCCTGGATTACGCGAGCTACGTGATCCTGGAACGTGCGGTGCCCGCGCTGTATGACGGCCTGAAGCCTGTGCAACGCCGGATCCTGCACAGCATGAAGGACCTCGACGACGGGCGCTACAACAAGGTGGCGAACATCATCGGGCATACCATGAAGTACCATCCGCACGGTGACGCCAGCATCGGTGATGCGCTGGTGCAGCTCGGCCAGAAGGACCTGCTGATCGACATGCAGGGCAACTGGGGCAACACGCTCACCGGCGACAGCGCCGCAGCCCCGCGTTACATCGAGGCACGCCTCAGCAAATTCGCGAGCGACGTCGTCTTCAATCCGAAGACCACCGAATGGCAGAGCAGCTACGACGGGCGCAACAAGGAGCCGGTCTTTCTGCCGGTGAAATTCCCGCTGCTGCTCGCACAGGGCGGCGAAGGCATCGCGGTTGGCCTCAGCTGCAAGGTGCTGCCGCACAACTTCAACGAATTGATCGACGCCAGTATCGCCGTGCTGCGCGGGAAGAACCCGAAGCTCGTGCCGGACTTCCCCACGGGCGGCCTCGCCGACGCGGACAACTACGATGAAGGCCGTCGCGGAGGGCGTGTCCGTTGCCGGGCACGGATCCGCAAGGAGGATGCGAAGACGCTGATCATCTCCGAGATCCCCTTCGGCACCACCACGGCCAGCCTGATCGAGAGCATCATCAAGGCCAACGAGAAAGGCAAGATCAAGATCCGGCACATTGAGGACAACACCGCCGCCGAGGCGGAGATCCAGATCCACCTCGCCACCGGTGTCTCGCCGGACAACACCATCGACGCGCTCTTCGCCTTCACCGACTGCGAACTCAGCATCGCACCGAACGCCTGTGTGATCGAGAGCGACAAACCGCGCTTCCTTGGGGTGAACGAACTGTTGAGGACCAGCACCGAAAACACGCTGCGGCTGTTGGAACTGGAGTTGCAGATCAAGAAGGCCGAGCTGCAGGAGCAATGGCACTTCGCATCGTTGGAACGCATCTTCATCGAGAAGAAAGTGTACCGCAAGATCGAGGAGGCCGAGACGTGGGAGGAAGTGATCAGCTTCATCGACAAGGGCTTGAAGCCTTATGTGAAGGAGCTGCGCCGGGCCGTCACTGAAGAGGACATCGTGCGCCTCACCGAGATCCGCATCAAGCGCATCAGCAAGTTCGACAGCTTCAAGGCCGACGAGCACATCAAGGGATTGGAGGAGCAGCTTGCCAGTACGCAGGGCAAATTGGATGCACTGGTGGAATACGCCATCGACTACTTCAAAGAGCTGAAGCGCAAGTACGGCACGGGCCGCGAGCGCAAAACGGAACTGCGCGCATTCGACACCATCGTGGCCACCAAGGTCGCCGTGGCCAACCGCAAGCTATACGTGGACCGCGCGGAGGGTTTCATGGGCTGGGGCCTGCGAGGTTTCGAGCAAGTGGACGAATGCTCGGAGATTGACGACATCATCGTCTTCCGCGACAACGGCACCATGCAGGTCACCAAGGTGGCGGACAAGAAATTCATCGGCAAGGGCGTGCTGCACGTCGCCGTGTGGAAGAAGAACGACGAGCGCACCATCTACCACCTGATCTACCAGGACGGTGCGCAGGGGCCGAGCTACATGAAGCGCTTTTCCGTCACGTCCATCACGCGGGACAAGGATTACGACCTTACCAACGGCAGTAAGGGGAGCAAGGTGCTCTACTTCACCGCCAACCCGGACGGCGCGTCGGAGACCATACGCATCAACTTGCGTCCTCGCCCCAACCTGCGGAAGACCCAGTTCGACGTGGACTTCGGCGATCTCATGGTGAAAGGGCGCGGCAGCAAGGGCAACCTGCTCACGCGCTACATGGTGCATAAGCTGACGCAGAAGGAGCGTGGCGGAAGCACGCTCGGCGCGATCCCGATCTGGTTCGACGAGACCGTGCGCCGCCTGAACGAGGCCGGGCACGGGCGCTATCTGGGGCGCTTCAGTGGGGACGACAAGATCCTCGTGATCCTCAACACCGGCCACTACCAGCTCTTCCCGTTCGCCTTGGGTACGCACTTCCCTGATGAGGCCGTCACCATTCTGAAGTGGGATCCGGAAGTGGCGATCACTGCCGTGTACTGGGAAGGGGAGAAGCAGCAGTACAACGTGAAGCGTTTCCTCGCCGAGGCCGCGCGCGATCCCGTGCAGTTCATCACCGACCATCAGGACAGCAAGCTCGTCCTGCACACCCTCGTTCCAGAGACGGGCCTGCACGTCGTCTTTGACAAGCGAAGCAATGACCGGCCCGATGAGGAGGTGGCGCTTTCAGAGTTCATCGCCGTGAAAGGCGTGAAGGCTTTGGGCAACCGCTTAACCCCGTACAAGGTGAAGGATCTTAAGCTCACCGGTGAGGTCTTCACCGTGATGACCCCGGAACTGGAGGAAAAGCAGCGGATGTTGATCTCCGACGACGAGATCGGCCATTTGGACCCGCCCGAGGAGGAAGGCTTGGAGCGCTCGCCGATGGAGGAGTTCCGCAAGAGCCAAAAGGCGCCCAAGGAGGACGATCCCGATCAACCGATCATCGGTTACAAGCCCGGAAAGCAAATGGACCTGGGATTGGATTAGTCCCCCTAAGTGATCTTCCGAAGGGGTTCCTGAGGCACGACTTCTTTCGATCGAAATGGGCTCACACCGCGCAAAGGATCGGGATCCCCTTTTCGTTCACCAATAGGTCCTGCTTCTCCTTGTCCGCGATCTTCTTGTGGTCGCCGCTGGCGTTGGCCATGATGGCGATGCAGCTGGCGCCCACCTTGTTCGCATAGCGGATGGTGCGGACGGCGAAACCCTCGTAGAATTTCTCCACGGGCTCATGCACCTCTTCGTGTTTGATGCCTTCCTTGGCAAGGCGCTCCATCATCTTCACCTTGTTCGCCAAGAGCGTATTGCTGGTGGTGCTGCCTTCCTGCAGCTGCTGGTACACGTCAACTTCGGCCCCGGAGATCTTGGCCAGCAGGCATACGGCGTCCAATAGCGGAGTGATATCGGCATGGCCGGCCACCGGCATCAGTATGTGGCCTATGTTCTCCGTGCGCGGGGAATACATCTGCACCACCAACGTGGGGATGGGCACTTCGCGCACGAGCTTCAGCATGTCGGACCCCAGCCACTCCTGACGCAGACCTTGCACACCGTGTGTGCCGGCGACCATCAGGGCATGGCCGTTCTTGGCCTCGGCGACGATCTCCTTCAAGGGTGATCCCTCGCGGTCCACACGGTTCACTTTCACGCCTTGCTTTGACAACAGGTCCAAGGTCTTCACGTGCGGGCCGGGGTTTCCAATGTCGTTGTTCTTAACCTCCTCCTTGGTGAGCACATGGAAAAGTGTGACCTCCCCATTGCCCCGTTGGGCGATGTTCCCGGCATGGGAAAGAGCGATATCGGTGGCCAAGGTGAGGTCGGTGGGGCAGAGGATCTTCATCATGGATGTTAGTGGTAGGCGGGCACCAAACTACGTTTTTCTGCCGTTTGGATCACCATCGAAGGGCAATAGCGGGCGTATCCGCCCGGACGATCCGGCGTATGCTTGCAGGATGAAGACCGCGTTCACCCTGGTGTTCCTATCAGCTATTACGCTGGGTTCCAATGCCCAGACCAACATTGTTGAACTGGGCCATCTGGACTACGACAGCCTGCGCAGCAGCGATCTTTCCAATCTGTGGGGCTATGCGGATGAGGAGGGGAATGAGTATGCCTTGGTCGGGGTCAATGGCTCGGGGGCACCGAACAGCGGGGGACTTTCCGTGGTGAACGTTACCGACCCGGCCCATCCGGTGGAGGTCTTTTTCGCGCCGGGGCCGCCCAGCATCTGGCGGGAGGTGAAGGTGTGGGGAGATCATGCCTATGTGACCACCGAGGCGAATTTCGGCCTGCTGATCGTGGACCTGTCGCCGTTGCCGCAGAGCACGGACCTGCCGGTGACCATCTTCCATGGCCAGGGTTGGAACACGGCACACTCGCTCTTTATCGATGAAAATGGAAGGCTCTATGTGCAAGGCACTAACCGGGGAAACGGCGGGGTGATCATGTACGACCTTACTCAGGACCCCGAGGCACCGGTGGAGGTGGGGAGCTATGACCCGCTCTATTGCCACGACAGCTTTGCCCGGGGGGATACGCTCTATGCTGCGCATGTCTATCAGGGGATCTTCACCATCGTGGATGTCAGCGACCCGGCTTCTCCGGTCATGCTGGGATCGCATGCGTCCGCCTCGAATTTCACGCACAACCTGTGGCTTGACGATTCGGGACAATACCTTTTCAGCACGGATGAAGTGTCCAATGCGTACGTCGCGGCGTATGACATCGGCGACCCTACGGACATCCGTGAGGTGGACCGGCTCCGGAGCGATCCCGGGAACAATGTCATACCCCACAACACCTATTGGCTGGACCATTTCCTGGTGACCAGCTACTACACCTATGGCGTGGTGATCTACGATGCCACCCATCCGGAGAACCTCGTGGAAGTCGGGCATTTCGACACATCACCTTCTACCGGGTACGGCTTTCATGGTGATTGGGGCGTCTATCCGTTCCTGCCCAGCGGGAACTTGCTCATCAGCGACATTGAAGAAGGCTTGTACATCCTAGGGCCGACGTATGTGCATGCCAGCTGGCTTCAAGGCCTCATCACGGACGCGGGCACCGGGGATCCGGTGAACCAGGCCACGATCACCCTGGAAACCACCACGGCCGCGGACAGTACCGGTTTTGACGGGCTGTACGCATTGGGCACGGATGTTCCGGGAAGCTATACCGTCACGGTGTCAGCGGCAGGTTATCCGACGGCCACCATCTCGGGTGTCGAGCTGGAGAGTGGGCATGTCACCGTGCTGGACGTGCCGTTGGGGGGTGCCGTGAACGCCGGTTTGGCGGAGTTCACCGATCGCCCCTCGTTCTTCATCAGCCCGAATCCCTGTTCCGGAAGCTTTACACTGGAAATGGCAGGCCCAGCTATGTTGATGGTGGATGTGGTCGACACACAGGGCCGTGCGGTCATACCGTCGTTCCATATGGTGGGAACGGCGTACGGGGCAGTTGAGGACCTGATGCCGGGCGTGTATCTTGTGCGTGCCACGGACCTGGATGGTCAGGTACGTGTGCAGCGGTTGTTGGTGGAGCAGTGATCAGCGTTTCTTCGGCATGCCGGAGCAGTGCTGCTTGATCAGGCCGTCCACCTCCGGTGCGCCGCCCATGGCCTTGGACAGGGTGAGGTCATCACAGGCCTTGTCCTGATCGCCCTTTCGCAAATACAAAAGTGCACGGGTCCGGAGGGCATAGGGATTCGCAGCTTCCGCCTTCAAGCTGCGGTTCACGGCGGATAAGGCCTCCGCGTCACGGTCCAATTTCAGCAGCGCGTGGGCCTTATTGCTCAGTACCACCGGTTCGTCCTTGTCGAAGTCCAAGGCCCTGTCCAGCACTTGCACGGCTTCTTCGTACCGTTCAAGTTTGCTGAGTTCGAAGCCCCGGTTGCTCCAATTACCGATATCCCCCGGCTCTGCCGCGCACAGCCTTTCCAGCACGACCAAGCTCTTGGAGGGCTGGCCCGCGGCATCATAGAGCCGTGCCAAGGTCTTCATCGCGGGCAGGTCGTCCAAGCGTTCGTCCAGTCCCTCGGCGAGGTCGGTGATGGCCTGTGCGTTCATGCCCAGTGCGGCCTCGGCCTCACCCCGCAGGACCAAGGCCCGGCCCCAGAGTTCCCGGGTGCCTTTGGGCTGTACGCGTGAAGCGAACCCGATCGTTTCCGAGTTGTTGCCCGACCTGAATGCATAGAGCGCCCGTTGATAGTTGGCGTTGGCGTGCAGGCTGTCCAATTTCAATGCGCTCGCCACGTCCGTGATGAACTTGTCATACTTGCCCAAGTAGTACCAGCCACGTGCCCGGCCCGCATAGGTGTCCGCTGTGGGCGCAAGGGCAATGGCGGCGTCATACACTTCCATGGCCTTGGTGCCACGGTCGGCCTCCAACAGGCTGTCACCTTGGGCGATAAGCGCTGCGGCATCCTGGGCATGGGCGCCGGCCATTGCCGCGAGGAACCATACAATAAACAGGGAAACGGCGCGGTGTTTTGCCATGGCGGGCAAAGGTAGCCTTGTCGGCGTGGCTGTATCAATGTGTGCGTGGCAGGGGCACCATGTCCAATGGGGCAAGGCGTCCAGCTTCGAGCAAATGCAGTCCGGCCATGGCGATCATGGCCGCGTTGTCCGTGCAGTAGGAGAAGGGCGGGATGAACACCTCCACATTCTCCTTCTCGCCGAGCTCTTTCAACCGGGCCCGCAGCCCGCTGTTGGCCGCCACTCCGCCAGCAATGCCTACGCGGTCCACCTCGTGCAGGCGGATGGCGCGGCGTGTCTTGGCCATGAGGTGGTCGATGATGGCGTTCTGCAAAGAGGCACAGAGATCGTCACGTTCGGCCTTCGCGAAGCCGGGTTGTTTTTGCTCCCCGCGCTGCACCATCGCAACAAAGGCGGTCTTGATCCCGCTGAAACTGAGGTCCAGCCCGGTGATCGCCGGCTTGGGCAGGGCAAAGCGGTGCGGATCACCGGTGCGGGCATGAAGGTCCACCAAGGGGCCGCCGGGATAGGGGAGGCCCAGCACCTTGGCGCCCTTGTCGAAAGCCTCGCCGGCCGCGTCGTCCAGCGTGGTGCCGATGATCTCCATGTCCAACGGGGAACGGACCAGCACCAATTGCGTGTGACCGCCGCTCACGGTGAGGTTCAGAAAGGGGAAGGCGGGCATGGGCCGGTCCTGGCCGTCCCGGATGAAATGTGCCATCACGTGGGCCTGTACATGGTTTACCGCCAACAAGGGGATGTTCAGCGCCTGCGCCAAGGACCGTGCGAAGCAGGAACCCACGAGCAAGGCGCCGATCAGGCCCGGTCCGTTGGTGAACGCCACGGCGGAAAGATCCTCCTTCGCGATGCCTGCTGTGTCCAAGGCCTCGCGGACCACCGGTACGATGTGCTCCTGATGGGCCCGGCTGGCCAGCTCAGGCACCACGCCGCCCCACTTGGCATGAACCTCCTGGGAGGCCACCACGTTGGAGCGGAGCTCACCGTCCACCAATACGGCGGCCGCGGTCTCATCACACGAACTTTCGATGCCGAGAATGACCTGATGCACGGGCTGGGGCAAGAGCGGGGTTAATTTGGCCGATCGGGCCTGATGCTTGATAGTGTACAGCACACTACGAAGGTCCGAAGCTAAGCAGGGATGGCACAAAGGAAAGTGAAGCGGGTACGGCCGTGGCGCACTGGGCGCAGGGTGTTCCGTGTGCTTGCGGTGCTGTTTATTCTGGTGGTCTCCGTGGTCGGGGCGTTGATGACCCCGGCGGTGCAGACCTACCTGGCCCAGCAGCTCAGTACGACCCTCAGTGCGGAATTGGGTGCCGAGCTGCGCATCGGGCGCGTGGAGTTGCGGCTCTTCGGGGCGAACCGCTTGCACGGGGTCTTTATTGCGGACCTGAACGGCGACACCTTGGTGGCGGCGGATGAGATCTGGGTCCGCGGATTGAGGATCCACCCGGATGCCCATGTGCTGGAGGCCAAGCGTGTGGAGCTGCACCGCTCGCGATTTGCCTTGGCCAGGGCGGCTGACGACCCGCACAGCAACCTGACCAACCTGTTGGAAAAGCTCTCCTCGCCCTCCGGAAGCGACACCACCACCTCTGCACCGTGGTCTGTCCGTGTCGCCCAAGTGGACATCCGAGACCTGCATTTCAGCCACCATGACGGCCATCACGCCCGGCTGCCCTTCGGGGTGGACGTGAGCCACGTGGACATCCCTGACGCCAACATCATCGGCCGGGATTTTCTGCTAGCGGGCGATTCGATCCTTTTCCGGTTCGACCAACTTGCACTGACGGAGCAGAGCGGCTTGGTGATCAAGCAGTTGGCCGGTTCGGCACGGGTGGCCCCGCGGGGGATCAAGGTGGACCGGTTGCACTTGATCACAGGTGGCCAACATCCGGGCAGCACGGGCAGCGACATCCGCGGGGATATCGACCTGCGCTCGAAGAGCCTTGCCGAATTCGAGTACTACAATACCAAAGTGTTCATGTCGGCGCGCTTGGACAGTTCCCGGTTGCAGTTCGCCGATGTGGCACTTTTCGCACCGGACCTTGAGGGCGTGGATTATCTGGTCGCCGTGAGCGGCAAGGTACAAGGGCGGGTGAACGAGCTGAAAGGGCGGGACATGGACCTGTACTTCGGGAAGCGTTCCATATTCCGGGGAGACATCGAAATGACGGGCCTTCCCGATTTCCCGAACACCTTCATCGTGCTCGATGCGAGCAGTATCCGCACGGACCCCGGTGATCTCTCCTTGTTGCCCGTTCCTCCGTTCACGTCGAAGGCCACCTTGGTCCTCCCTCCTGAGGTGGAGCGGCTTGGGCGCTTGTCGTTCAGCGGGAACTTCACGGGCTTCATCAACTCCTTCACCACCTATGGAAGCGCGACCACCGAGGCGGGAACGTTGCGCAGTGACATCTCCTTCGAGCGGGATACGGTGACCAAATATTTCGAGCTGCGCGGAAAGTTGGCCACGGACGGCTTCGATCTCGGGAAGGTATTACAGAGCAAAGCGGTGGGCCGGATCGCCTTGGATACCAAGGTCGCAGCCCGGGGAAGGGACCTCAACACCATGGAGGCGGAGATCGAAGGGACTGTGCCCGAGCTGGGCTTGGCGCACTACACGATCGGCGGGATCACCCTGAACGGAAAGCTCGAAAAGAACCTCTTCAACGGCGAGCTGCACTGTCGCGACCCCAAGCTCAACTTGGATTTCAATGGCCTGGCGGACCTTCGCGGCAGGTGGCCGGACGTGGACTTCACAGCGGATGTTCGCCGGATGGACCTGCGTGCGCTGGGCCTCATCGGTGGGGACGGGTACAGCGACGTGGCCATGCAGATCAATGCCAAAGGCCAGCTCGCTCCGGACAGCCTGCAAGGGAAGATCAGGCTGCGGGAGGTGAGCTACTGTGAGGATTCCATCGATCTGCACCTCGGTGACATCGCACTGGACGCATGGCGCGACAAGGGTGTGCCTATGGTGAAATTGGAAAGCACCGTGGCGGATGCGATGATCAGCGGCCCTTTCTATCCGACATTGCTGCCCGGGGCCTTCCAAAGCGTGATCTTCAGCATCTTCCCTTCGATGCAGGAGCAGGTGAAATACGACCAAGAGGACCAGAACTTCACCTTCGACGCCACCTTGAAGGAGGCGCGATCCCTGCTGGAGCTGGTAGTGCCGGGCCTGGACCTTGCGGCGGGCACCCACGCCACCGGCAGGTTCAACAGCCGGACCTTCGACCTGGGCCTGGACGCGCACCTGCCGACCATCGGCTACATGGGCTACTCGGGTGATTCACTGGACATCACCTTGGGCAAGACCATGGACCTGGTCGCCTTCAGTATCAAGGGCAATGGCAAGATACGGAAGGACAGCAGTGTCACCCTCAGTGACCTGTACATCACCGGGACGGCTTACCAGGATGAAATACGCTTACGCGCGGATTGGGCCGGCGAGGACAGCGTGGCGAGCGGCACGGTGAACCTGAACGCATTGGTCAAGGGACCCGCGTCCGTATTGATCGACATTGAACCGAGCAGCGTGGACCTGGGCCAGGGTATTTGGCACAATGAACGCACGGCGCACATCCAAGTGGACAGCAGCACGATCACGATCGACACCCTGCTGATGTTGAACCAAGTTCAGGCCGTTCGGCTCGGTGGCACCATTGGGCGCGATCCCGGCCAAGCGCTCTCGTTTGAACTTCAGGACGTGCGTTCCGAGAACCTGAAGCCCCTTTACGATGGCCCGGTGGTGCATGGGGCCATCAGCGGCGACGGGCGGATCTTCGACCTGTACGGGAAACCTTACCTGCTGAGCTACCTGTGCGTGGACAGTTTGGCCATAGCGGACAAGCCCGTGGGCGATCTGCGTCTGGCCGCCACCTACAACGAGGGCGGGGATGCCATTGACGTAAATGGGTCATTGCAACGGGACACCTTGCGGGCCTTTGATTTTTCGGGGAAGGTCAATCCCGGCAAGGACCAGGAACTCGACCTGAAATTGCGCATGGACCGGTTCGACCTGCGCTTCATCGATCCCTATCTGCCGGAGGCGATCAGTGAGATACAAGGAAAGGTCACCGGTGTGGTCGATATCACCGGAAAGCTCAATGACCCGCAGATCAATGGCTCGGCCACGCTGGAGAATGCCGGCCTCCGCGTCAACTACCTGAACACCTTCTACAGCTTCTCGCACAAGGTTGACATCAAGCCGGACATGTTCGCATTGGACCAAGTGCTGTTGCATGACGATGAAGGCCACACGGCGACCGCCAACGGAACCATCATCCACCACGGGCTGAAGGACTGGAACTTCGACGTGAGCATGGACGTGGACAATATGAAAGTGCTGGACACCGATGCGCGCCGGAACGAGCTGTACTATGGGAAGGCCTATGCGATGGGGATCCTGGGCATCAGCGGTTATGCGGACAACCTGGAGATCAACGTGGACGCAGCCACAGGGCCGGGCACGGACATCCATTTCCCGTTGGGGGCCAGCCAGGAAGTGGGCGGCATCTCCTTCGTCCGCTTCACCGGCAATGGCATCTCAGCGGAACAGAGCGACCAGGCGGTGGACCTCAGCGGGATCCGGCTGGACATGAAAGTGGCGGTGACCCCGGATGCACGCTTCGAGCTGATCTTCGATCCCACGGTGGGGGATATCATGCGCGGGCGGGGCAACGGCAACATCGCCATGGCGGTGACCCCCTCGGGCGATTTCAGCATGAAGGGCGACGTGGAACTGGTGGACGGGGATTACCTCTTCACGTTGCGCAATCTGGTGAACAAGCGCTTCGGCGTGGAGCCCGGGGGGCACATCACTTGGTACGGCGACCCCTTCAACGCCATTATCGATGTGGATGCGGTGTACCGGCTCCGTGCCAGCCTCTATGACGTGATCCCGCCGGCCCTTCGCACCGAGGCCTACAAGAAGCGCTTCCCCGTGGAAGTGCTCATGCACTTGTCACAGAACCTGATGAACCCGGAGATCGGATTCGATGTGAGGCTGCCTTCGGTGGACGAGGGCGTGCGCACCCAGGTGAACAGCGCCTTGGCCACACCGGACGACATGAACAAGCAGGTTTTCTCCTTGATCGTCCTGAACCGCTTCCTGCCCAGCGATGCCACGGGAGGGCCTTCGGACAACAGCGGACTGGGCGGTGCGACCGCGGCCACGGGCACCGAGCTCCTCAGCAACCAGTTGAGCAACTGGCTCAGCTCCTTCAGCAGCAACTTCGATCTGGGCGTGAACTGGCGTACGGGCGATGTGATCTCACAGGATGAGGTTGAACTGGCGGTCAGCACGGCCATCTTCAACGACCGGCTACAACTGAACACGAACGTGGGCGTGGCCTACGGTGCAGGAGGAACGCAACAGGGTTCCAACACCGTCATTGGCGATTTTTCCGCCGAGTACAGCCTTACCCAGGACGGTAAGTTGCGCTTCAAGGCGTTCAGCCAGAGCAACGACCGCAATTTGAACCAAGTGGACCAGGCGCAGACCACCCAGGGCGCGGGCCTGGCCTATCGCGAGGAGTTCGACACGTTGGGTGAATTCTTCCGCAAGGTGACGACGGTGTTCCGGAAGAAGGACAAGAAGTAGTTCCTCACAAAGGTTTATCCGCAGATGTCGCAGATGCCACGGATAATGCTGTCCGATACCGATCGGACCTCCGACTTCTGAGGACGATACTTGGCTTCTTCCGCGCAGCCGAACTTCTGCGTGATCTGTGACATCCGCAGTTCTCTTCCTCGGCAGCCGCATGCTCTCCATCCAGAAGACACATCTGCGTCCATCTGCGACATCTGCGGTTCTCTTCCTCGGCGGTCCGACGATCAACCTTCCAGGTCCAGGTGGTGGCCCATCTTCAGCTTCTTGGTGAGCAGGTACTTGTGGTTGTGCTCGTTGGGCACGATCTGGATGGGGATGTTCTCGGTGATCTCCAAGCCGTAGCCCACCAGACCGGTGCGCTTCTTCGGGTTGTTGGTGAGCAGACGCATCCGCCGTACACCGAGGTCATGCAGGATCTGCGCGCCCACACCGTAGTCGCGGGCGTCCATGTCGAAGCCGAGCATGAGGTTCGCCTCCACGGTGTCGGCGCCTTCTTCCTGTAGCTTGTAGGCTTTCAACTTGTTGAGCAGCCCGATGCCGCGACCTTCCTGCTGCATGTACACCACCACGCCCTTGCCGTCGCGCTGCACCATCTCCATGGCCGCGTGGAGCTGGGGGCCGCAATCACAGCGGCGGCTCCCGAAGATGTCGCCGGTGAGGCAACTGCTGTGCATACGGACCAGCACCGGTTCGTCCTTTTCCCAAGTCCCTTTTACCAAGGCGAGATGTTCCTCCCCGGTGTCCTTCCCCCTGTACGCGATCAGGTGGAAATCCCCGAAGTCCGTGGGCATGTTCACCTCCACGACACGTTCCACCGAACGCTCCGTGCGCATGCGGTACGCCACCAGGTCCTCGATGCTGATCAACTTCAGGTCGAACCGCTTCGCCACCTCGCGCAATTGCGGAAGACGGGCCATGGTACCGTCGGCGTTCATGATCTCCACCAGCACCCCGGCGGGCTCCATGCCGGCGAGCCGGGCGAGGTCCACCGTGGCCTCGGTATGCCCCGTGCGCCGGAGCACGCCTCCGTTGCGGGCCTTGAGCGGGAAGATGTGGCCCGGCCTGCCGAGGTCGGAAGGCTTGGTGACCGGGTCGATCAGGGAAAGAATGGTCTTGCTGCGGTCGCTGGCGCTGATGCCGGTGGTGGTGCCATGGCCGCGCAGGTCGATGCTCACGGTGAAGGGGGTCTCGTGCAAAGCTGTGTTGTCCTGCACCATCAGGTCCAGTCCCAGTTCATCACAGCGCTCTTCAGTGAGCGGTGTGCAAATAAGACCGCGTCCATGGGTGGCCATGAAGTTCACCACTTCCGGTGTGGCGTTCCGCGCGGCGGTGATAAAGTCGCCTTCGTTCTCGCGGTCCTCGTCGTCCACCACGATCACGAGCTTGCCCGCGCGGATGTCGGCAATGGCACTTTCAATGCTGTCGAATGGGGAGGTGTTCATAGTGGATAGCGCGCTGACATAAGTCCATACTTGTAGCGCGGTCGCAAATTTACGATACGGCGGGCCGGTGTGCTTGTGGGTGAATGCGAATGAACCACCCCGGCTTTCGCCGGGGCAGGCTGCTGGGCACGGATACGCATGGATAAGATCAAGACTGCTCTTTTACTGGTGCGAGCATCCGCGCTCGTGCCTCTTCTGAAAGTTGGACCGGGTGCTCAAGCGCACGAGCGTGGACGCTCGTGCGAAAACTATGATAGAGCGGTATCTGCCGCGCGGAGCGCGGTCCTGAAAACCTATATGCCAGCGCCGCAGGCTGAGTTGGCCGGTTGGCCCCCCAAGATCAGGCGGAAGCCTGATCTTGGGGTCCGAGTGGCCAGCTCATTCTGTGATCTGATACCGCAACGCGATCTTTGACAACGTGACATCAGCGAACTACAGACCCGCCAAAGCTGTGATCTGATACCGCAACGCGATCTTTGACAACGAAGGCCTCTTTGCTGCGCTCATAAACCGTGCTGTGATCTGATACCGCAACGCGATCTTTGACAACGCCGTCGAGGATGGACGCACGCGCCACTTCGCTGTGATCTGATACCGCAACGCGATCTTTGACAACCTACGGCGACAACCTCTGCGCACGGTTCAAGCTGTGATCTGATACCGCAACGCGATCTTTGACAACACGATGCAAGCGGCGACCGACCGCCTCTACGCTGTGATCTGATACCGCAACGCGATCTTTGACAACCTTCCTTCATTTAGTATTCTCGCTCGTGAAGCTGTGATCTGATACCGCAACGCGATCTTTGACAACCGACTGCTCTATGCTTTGTGTTGAGTGATGGCTGTGATCTGATACCGCAACGCGATCTTTGACAACCGGGGTATGCGGGCGGTTCAACCGGTGGTGGCTGTGATCTGATACCGCAACGCGATCTTTGACAACAGGCGCGGCCATGCTTGCAAAAATGTCCAGCTGTGATCTGATACCGCAACGCGATCTTTGACAACGACCTTCAGCCGGTCCCCGTGGAGAAATGGGCTGTGATCTGATACCGCAACGCGATCTTTGACAACCCTTCCACTGTACACGCTTTCCCAGACCTGGCTGTGATCTGATACCGCAACGCGATCTTTGACAACTCCACGGCATCAGCCCCAGCAAGAGCGGCAGCTGTGATCTGATACCGCAACGCGATCTTTGACAACTTCATCAATGGAGCCAATTGACGGAAAGCAGCTGTGATCTGATACCGCAACGCGATCTTTGACAACGGCGGGTCCACGGGGTCTTCGGTGAGGTAGGCTGTGATCTGATACCGCAACGCGATCTTTGACAACATTATCATCGTTTACACTTGGCTGATGCTAGCTGTGATCTGATACCGCAACGCGATCTTTGACAACATCAGGATGTGAATGACTTCACCTCGTTCAGCTGTGATCTGATACCGCAACGCGATCTTTGACAACTTTATGTCTCGGACCTGACCGGTGCGCGAGCTGTGATCTGATACCGCAACGCGATCTTTGACAACATTCATCCGCATTGCTCGGCGATGTTTCAGGCTGTGATCTGATACCGCAACGCGATCTTTGACAACCGATGCCGCGCTGTTCCCCATGCAGTTGATGCTGTGATCTGATACCGCAACGCGATCTTTGACAACCACTTGGTTCGTGGCCACTGCGGTCTTGTAGCTGTGATCTGATACCGCAACGCGATCTTTGACAACATGGGGCAAGGCACACGCATGCCCAGCGCCGCTGTGATCTGATACCGCAACGCGATCTTTGACAACTGTGGAACAAGGCCAACGGCAAGATGAAGCGCTGTGATCTGATACCGCAACGCGATCTTTGACAACCACGGCTACGGCTTCGAGGGCAGCGGCATTGCTGTGATCTGATACCGCAACGCGATCTTTGACAACGTATCGCATCGTTGTGCCTCTCTTCTGCGGGCTGTGATCTGATACCGCAACGCGATCTTTGACAACATACACCGTCTGGCATCTCAGCCACTTTGTGCTGTGATCTGATACCGCAACGCGATCTTTGACAACCCACGGCGACATGCAGCGCCCGCGCTCCGCGCTGTGATCTGATACCGCAACGCGATCTTTGACAACTCGAAGCCCATTGCACGCAGCACGACCTTAGCTGTGATCTGATACCGCAACGCGATCTTTGACAACGGGGGTAGGCCAGCCCCTAACAGCACGGTAGCTGTGATCTGATACCGCAACGCGATCTTTGACAACAACGCCCGCCATGGAGGCTGGTCTTACCAGCTGTGATCTGATACCGCAACGCGATCTTTGACAACTGCGGGGCGTCGAATGAATAGGACCACTCGGCTGTGATCTGATACCGCAACGCGATCTTTGACAACTCTGAGTTGGGTCGCCGTCACCGGCGCAAGGCTGTGATCTGATACCGCAACGCGATCTTTGACAACACAGGCCCATGGGGCTGCACGTTGACCGGAGCTGTGATCTGATACCGCAACGCGATCTTTGACAACCCTCGCTCCTGGTCCAGTACGGTGCCGTGAGCTGTGATCTGATACCGCAACGCGATCTTTGACAACCGGAGACGGTGACGGTCCACTGGCAGTATGGCTGTGATCTGATACCGCAACGCGATCTTTGACAACAACCAAAGCATGAGTGCTCTGCTATCTGCTGCTGTGATCTGATACCGCAACGCGATCTTTGACAACTAGCTGATTCACATGCATCCGCTCCGCCTGGCTGTGATCTGATACCGCAACGCGATCTTTGACAACCCAGCGTCCTCCCACACGATAACGTGTCCAGCTGTGATCTGATACCGCAACGCGATCTTTGACAACTGTAGTCCTCCAGCTTGCCGCTCTCGTCCAGCTGTGATCTGATACCGCAACGCGATCTTTGACAACGCGCGGGCTGTTCGGGCTTGTCGGTCGGCCGCTGTGATCTGATACCGCAACGCGATCTTTGACAACGGACATGGCGCGCCTGCTGCGCTTTCTGGGCTGTGATCTGATACCGCAACGCGATCTTTGACAACCGGCCACGGTGATGCCGTACATGGTCTCCCGCTGTGATCTGATACCGCAACGCGATCTTTGACAACGAGGCGCAGTACGCGGCGGCGGACGCGGCGGCTGTGATCTGATACCGCAACGCGATCTTTGACAACGAGGCGCAGCCGCGCATCCCGCCGATCCTGGCTGTGATCTGATACCGCAACGCGATCTTTGACAACTGGTCCGACGCTAAGGACCGAGAAACCACAGCTGTGATCTGATACCGCAACGCGATCTTTGACAACACGCAGGGCGGCAGCGTGCCACCGCCCCGAGCTGTGATCTGATACCGCAACGCGATCTTTGACAACACGCGCGCGCGCCGGTCGCGGCGCGGACGGGCTGTGATCTGATACCGCAACGCGATCTTTGACAACCTCCCGCAGGCCGGGCAGGTCTGGCCATCGGCTGTGATCTGATACCGCAACGCGATCTTTGACAACTGCTCTTCAACTCCATCCGTATCGAGCGGGGCTGTGATCTGATACCGCAACGCGATCTTTGACAACATTAGCCCGGGGAAGTACCGGAGCACCGTGGCTGTGATCTGATACCGCAACGCGATCTTTGACAACCCATGGACATCAACTTCACCAACGATGGCCGCTGTGATCTGATACCGCAACGCGATCTTTGACAACTTCGGGATGGCCACGGACCGATTGGGGCCGGCTGTGATCTGATACCGCAACGCGATCTTTGACAACATCACCTTGGACCTGCTCCTGGCTGATCTGGCTGTGATCTGATACCGCAACGCGATCTTTGACAACAATTCCGCCGCGAGGGCGATGCGTACTTCGGCTGTGATCTGATACCGCAACGCGATCTTTGACAACTACAGGGGTGCGAGCATCTCATCACCAGCAGCTGTGATCTGATACCGCAACGCGATCTTTGACAACCGTCAAGTGTGGGTGGCGGCATGGCGATTGGCTGTGATCTGATACCGCAACGCGATCTTTGACAACTTACAGTCGGCGAGGGCTTGTTCGGATCCAGCTGTGATCTGATACCGCAACGCGATCTTTGACAACCGGTCTCTCGAATTATGTCGCGTGTGCCATGCTGTGATCTGATACCGCAACGCGATCTTTGACAACCGTTTTTATGGTGTGATCGGTCAGGCCGAGCT
>Ga0209170_1000064_pt1 | contig 70378 bp, 66 predicted proteins | sample KloWWTKNB14_bulk_FD_187178 | JGI IMG/M metagenome (GOLD analysis project Ga0209170, IMG submission 187178) | Active sludge microbial communities from Klosterneuburg, Austria, studying microevolution and ecology of nitrifiers - Klosterneuburg... | ecosystem: Engineered > WWTP > Aerobic digester >...
CCAACTCAACAACTTACGTTTTTTAACTTCGGACCACCCTAACTTTAGTGTCCAGCAGACCAGTTCAACAAAACCAGGTCTTCCAGAACGTCAATCTGCCGAGCTAGGATTGTTCCGGACGGCAGTGATTTGAATAACATGGTTCGGACCAACGTCCAGGCATGGATCTGCTGGACTTACTCCGGTATTGGTCATTCCATTGAAGGAAAGGTCCAGCGCACGGTCATTATTGGACTTCGCTCCATTTCTATTCTGAAGTATTGGGTCAAGACCAAGAGGCATTGCATTCGGGTTGGTCTTTTCGTGTAGTCCCTTGTTCTCTATTTCTTCGTGTTCAACCAGGACGCCATCATGATTCCGGACTACGGTATTCACGAATTCCTGTCGTGGGTCCCAATCCCGATATGCATGGGTCTCACCGTGAAAGGTCATTGGGACGACTACAGCATTATGGAGGTCAACTCTTTTCTGCGCAAAGGAGGGGAATACAAGCATTAAGCCCATTAAAAGGCTAACGTATTTCAACATGTTCAATTGGTACTGGTTACTGAAAAATTCGTGCAAATATTAAGGAATTGAGGCCAAGAAGTACAGTTTATTGTTCGGGAGTCTATTGTTCCTAAGCCACAAACTCTAATTATCGCCCACGTTGATGGTCGTAAGGAAAGGGCTAGCTGACATTTGCGAAACGTGAGATCATCAATTGAAATTCGGATCTTAACAATGAGATGTTCATATTTGTCGACCGGATCATATTGGTCAACCAAAGCCTCAGACCTAAAGCTTCAATTATATCACCTAAATGCCGCTTGCCGACCTCCGCTATTCAGCACCTGTATTGGTGAAGCGAACCTCCGTGCCCACTTCACCGTATGAAGCCGCTATGCAGAGACTTCGGTTCGCGGTGCTTGATGTTGAAACTACCAGTGGTAATCCCATTGAAGGCCGTGTGATGGAGGTTGCAGTGCTGGCACACGATGGAGCGCACGAGCGTCTTCGTTGGGATTCACTCGTGGATCCACGAGCACTTGTTTCTCCTTTTGTTACCAAGCTAACGGGGATCGGATCCAATATGCTCGTGGACGCGCCACCCTTCGTTGACATTGTGCGGACGTTGGAAACATTGACGCAGGATCGGATCATCGTTGCTCACAACGTGCGTTTCGATATGACCGCTTTAACGCATGAATTTGCACGTACCGGCCTCACTTTCGAGCGCCCTACCCTTTGCACTGAGCGTCTTACGCGTAGATTGATCCCTAATTTGGATCGCTATAATCTAGGTAACGTATGTAGGCATTTGGGTGTACCATTCACCGTTTCGCACCGCGCTTTGGTTGATGCTGAAGCCACTGCCGGACTACTCTTGAATTTGATGGACCGTTTCGGTACCGAGGCTATTCTTGATGGCGTTGTACCGTGGAAGCACGCTTTGAGAGCGTGAGATAGGGTCTCAAAGCAACACATTCCGTGCCCACAATACCCACATGATCACGGCGCACAGCGTACCCGCTATTGCGAGCCGGTAACCTAGCCGACTTCTACGCAGACTTGCTGGTGTGTATCGCAAGAAGTGCTTGAAGTGCATTTGCTTACCCCACATTGCGAACAGGATCGCTAATAGACCGATCACAAAAGCCAATGACACAAGGTGCCGCGCAAAAGCCAATGGTATCGATAGCCCCCCAAAAACCAGCGTGACCATGCTCAACGGTAGGTCCTTTGCAACTTGTTTCATCGCTACGAAGCCTGAATAAGGATCTCATGCAAAGCAAGCACTTGCGGGATCACCAGAACCGAGTCGTCATTCATGATCACATGATCAGCGATCGCTTTCCGCTGATCTTCAGTTGCTTGGTTCCGCATGCGCGCCAAAACGGCTTCCTCTCCTACTCCATCTCGGGCCGTGGTGCGTTTGATCCGTAGATCTTTTGGTGCGCATACTAGGATCACCTCATCCAAGTATTTGTGCCCTCCCGTTTCAACTAATAGGGCGGCTTCCATGATCACATAAGGGGCATGTTGCATTGCGGCCCATTCAGCAAATGCCTTTCGGACTGCAGGATGCACTATAGCGTTGAGGTCCTTGAGTGCTTCGGGATCGGAAAAAACGATGGTTGCCAAAGCATTTCGGTCCAAAGAGCCATTCTTGTACACCTCATTTCCGAACCGATCGATCACAGCTGGACGTACTTCTGGATCCGTATTCAACAACGCTTTACCTTCTGTATCAGCCTCGAATACCGGAATACCTAGCACACGAAAGATCTTGCAAACTGTGCTCTTGCCACTTCCTATGCCACCTGTTATGCCAATAGTCCGCATTGTGTGGATCGTGGGTCAACCTTAGAGCACTCGAGTTAATTGAGCAAGCGTTTCAATGATATCTGTAAACTTATCACGGGGCACTACCTACCCTTTCGCAGTAGTCTCATTCAACTGTTGCGTGTTGTCTGAAGCAATGGCGCTTTTCTCGAATCGAAGCTTAACGTTATTGTCCACTTCCAAAAGGATGGTGGTATCATTCACCTCAAGCACCTTCCCGTGCATGCCACCAATGGTCACCACCTTGCTTCCTTTCGCCAATGACTCCCTGAATTTCTTGGCATCCTTTGCTTTCTTCTGCTGTGGGCGGATCATAAAGAAATAAAAGACCACCATCAGGAGGCCCATCATGATCCAGAATGACATCGGGTTCTGTTCTGGTTCTGCTTGTAGGAGTATGCTTAGGTTCATGTTCTGGTTATTGCTTTTTAATTCTCACGCTTTGACTTCTTGCACCCTTTTACTCAACTTCTTCCGTCCCAACATTAGATGGCCCAAGTACTTCGCCGGTGAGCAAAAGTACCGTACTCGGAGGACTGGTATTGGCAACAACGGTAACGGTCTTGTTCTGGCGCCCACTCCTCCCTTCGCTATCGAAACTCACTTCGATCGTGCCGTGCTCGCCTGGTGGAATTGGGTTCCGTGGCCAGTTCTTGGCTACCGTACACCCACATGATCCGCGAACGTCGGTGATCACAAGGGCGTTGCCTCCTGTATTCTCAAAGGTGTATTGTTTATTGATCTTGGCGCCTTGGATCACTTGCCCCATGTCAATTGTGGTGGAGTCGAAGGAGAATCTTGGAAGATCGGCCGGGTCGATATCCTCGTATCCTGAACTGGGAAAGTTGAGTGCTTCGGATGTAACCTGACCATCGTTCTCAGTATGGTCCGTTATGCGGCAACCGATCAACATCAAGACGATGATCGATCCGGATCCTATGATCGTTAGGCTATTCGATCTTGCGCTGATGACGTTCATTCTTCGTGTGGATCCGATTCAATTTTCCAAGAGTCCGCGACCTACTTTATGGATCATACCATTGCCTTTCATTTCAATGAAGATCTTATCCAATACGCCATTGATGAAATTCTTGCTCTTCGGCGTACTGTATGCCTTAGCGATCTCAATGTACTCGTTCAAGGTCACCTTTATTGGTATCTGATCGAATACGCGCACCTCTGAAAGCGCCATTTGCATCAGGATCATATCGCTATAGGCTATGCGATCGGTCTCCCAATTGCTGGCGTGTTCCGCGATCGCTTTTTCGTGTTCTTCCTGGTATTCGATCGTCTTGCGGAATAGTGTCGTCACGAACTCTCCTTCCTCTTTCGTGCTACGAACGATATCAGCCATAGCAAGATCATTGGCATCCGTTTCTCGCATTAGCTCCAACAACCGTTTCACCATTGATGATGCAAGATCCAGATCCTCCAACCAATAAATGCTGCGGCCTTCGAAAACATCTTGCAAGGCCTCGCTGTTCGCAACATGATCAGTGAACATCCTCACCAAATATTTCTGGCTCTTGCTGAAATCCGGATCCGCATCAGCCATATAGCTTTGATACTCCGGGCTGGCCTTGACCTCTCGCCACATACGCGTGAAAAGTTCATGGTTACCTACCCAATTGATACGGCGTTTTTCGGCTTCCAACCGCAGTACCGTGCTATCACTGAATAGTTTAACCAGTCGATCATCCACGAATCGTCGATCAGGCTTGAGGTCATCACCAGTTGGCAGGTGCTTTTTCTGCTGTTCCGTCATGCGCAGTTCGGCAACATGGCGCAGCTCCCCGAAAACGAGTAAGAGCGATAGAAATAGATCATACGTACGGTCGATACCGTTGAACAATTCCTTTTCATTGCGTGCCGCATTGGTACTATCACCTTGCCAAAAGCCATATAGCGCTTGGTAGACCTTAATGCGTAAAAAACGACGGTTGAGCATAGAGCGTTGGCTAGAACCGGATACCGGCTTGGCGCATGTTGGTGATACGGTCCTCAGCAGCTTTATTAGCAGCGAGGTAGGTCGGGATGTTCAGTTCTTTGCTGGACTTGAAAATGCGCATCGCAGTGTCATAGATACCTTCGGTCTGTTTCAATGCAGCAGTGCGGTTATACCCTTGTAATTCCCACGCACAGTTAATGATACCACCCGCATTGATCATGAAATCAGGAGCGTACAGAATTCCTTTTTCCATCACCGCTTTGCCGTGGATGTTCTCATCCGCCAATTGGTTGTTCGCAGCACCAGCGATCACGCTGCACTTCAAACGCTTCAACGTGTCATCGTTCACTGTTGCACCCAGCGCACAGGGTGAATAAATGTCCATGTCAAGATCGTAGATCTCATCCGGCTTTACGACATTGATGCTTGGAAATTCCTTTTTGAAAGCCGCTAGTTTATCATCATGTATATCCGTGATGTAAACGGTTGCGCCGTCTTTTACCAACAGGGCAACAAGACCGTGACCTACATTTCCGGCTCCTTGCACTGCAACTTTCCTCCCCTTAAGGGCATCGGTTCCATAGGCCGTGTGCGCTGCTGCTCGCATTCCGCAAAAAACACCATACGAAGTTACCGGACTTGGATCTCCACTGCCGCCCATTTCTTCCGGCAATCCTGCAACATGTTTGGTCTGTTTCCGAATATTCACCATTTCGGTGGTGGACATTCCCACATCTTCGGCAGTAATATATCGCCCATTCAAGCTATCCACGAATTGTCCAAAACGACGGAACATACCTTCCGTTTTATCTTTTCGTGAATCGCCAATGATCACCGCCTTCCCGCCACCGAGATCAAGCCCTGCCAACGAGGACTTGTACGTCATGCCACGGCTCAAACGCAGTACATCGCTAAAAGCATCGGACTCGGTCGCATAGGCCCACATGCGCGTGCCACCTAGTGCTGGGCCCAACGTGGTGTCGTGAATTGCGATCATTGCACGCAGACCCGTCGGTCGGTCATAACAGAACAGGACCTCTTCGTGATCGTGCTTTTGCATGCGACCTAGTACCAGATCGCCTTCATTGGTGGATATATTTTGTGTTACCAAGGACATCGGATTTTCGGTTCTCAGTTGTTGGTTTTTTGTTTTCGTTCGGGTGATCCCATTTTCGGTTGAAGGAATTTCCAATATCAACTGATATCCATCAATTCAAAGCTCCTCAATGTAGATCCACCTTTCTCACGCTGCCTACCTTTGACCCGTATTTCTTCAACGCCGTAATTAGGCGGGGCAAATCTAGTAAGTTCTCTTCGCCAAATGCGACCGCTCCTCAAGCTAAATCCATACTTCGCCAAATACAAGTGGCATATGCTGCTGGGCCTTGTGTTCGTGGTGCTAAGCAATTGGTTCGCCGTATACTCACCACAAGTCGTACGAGAAGCCGTGGACCTGATAGCCACTGCCGTGAAGCAGATGGAAATACCGGTGGCTGAACGGCATCTGGATGTTCCTGCCACATTACAACTTTGGGTTGGTTGGACCGGCATTGATCTGGAAGGCCGTTTACAGCAGCTCAATGATAACGATACGATCAAGTTAACGATCGTATGGGCGGCTGGCCTGTTGGCATTGCTTTATCTTGCCTTTGCAGTGATCAGGGGCGTTTTTCTTTTTCTGATGCGACAGATGATCATCGTAGTGAGCCGTTTGATCGAATATGACCTGAAGAATACCATTTACGCGCATTATCAACACTTGGACCGCGCATTCTATAAGCGGAATAGCACAGGTGATCTAATGAACCGCATCAGCGAGGATGTTGGTAAAGTACGGATGTACCTAGGACCTGCGGTGATGTATACCGCTGGACTGATCGTGCTTTTTGCCTTATGCGTGGGGCGGATGCTTTCGGTGAATGTGGAAATGACGCTATGGACCTTGGCTCCTTTACCGATCATGTCCATCGTGATCTATTACGTGAGTGATGTCATCAATAGAAGAAGTATGGCCGTTCAGCAGCAACAAAGCAGGTTGAGCACATTGGCACAAGAAAGCTTCAGTGGGATCCGGGTGCTTAAGGCATACAGCAAGGAACCAATGGCTACGGAACGATTTGCGGAAGCAGCAGCCGATTATCGCAAGCGTAGTTTGGAGCAGGCCAGGATAGAAGCACTGTTCATGCCGGCCATTCTCTTCTTGATCGGCCTTAGCACCGTGCTTACGATCTATGTCGGCGGAATGAAGGTGATCGGTGGCGACGGTTCCGTAAGCATTGGGAATATCGCCGAATTCGTGATCTATGTGAACATGCTTACGTGGCCATTTGCTTCCGTAGGTTGGGTCACATCCTTGGTTCAACAAGCCAGTGCAAGTATGGAGCGGATCAATGAATTCCTGGATACCCAACCATCAATTCTGGACGAAGCCGATGATCTCATTGAATTGAAAGGAGCGATCACCTTCAAGAACGTTTCGTTCACCTATCCAATTACGGATATCAAGGCGCTGGACCGCGTTTCCTTCCATGTTCCCGTTGGTGGTTCATTGGCGATCGTTGGGCATACCGGTAGTGGCAAAAGCACGCTTGCTGACTTGATCGGCAGGTCCTATGATGCATCCTCTGGCGAGATCCTGATCGATGGCGTGCCCATAAAACGGATCAAATTGGAACGACTTCGTAATCAACTTGGCTTCGTCCCACAAGATGTTTTCTTGTTCAGTGATACGATCCGGAACAACATCGCATTCAGCTTGGACAGTGTAAATGGATCTGTTGAAACGGCCAAGCTCCAAGAACGCGTTGAACAAGCCGCGAAGCATGCCAATGTGCATCACAATATCATCGATTTTCCCAAGGGCTATGATACGCTGCTTGGGGAACGTGGTATCACCCTGAGTGGTGGTCAAAAGCAGCGGATGAGCATTGCCCGAGCGATCATTGGAAACCCTCGGATCCTACTATTCGATGATGCGTTGAGCGCAGTGGATACGGAAACCGAGGAAGCGATCCTGAATGCGCTACGCACGATCATGAAAGGTCGTACAACCGTGATCATCAGTCATAGGATAAGTGCTGTTAAGGCGGCGGATCAGATACTCGTCCTAGAGTCCGGACGTGTTGCCGAAAGAGGTACACACGATGAATTATTGAAGCTGAATGGCCTCTACGCCGAATTGCACGAAGAGCAATTGCTTGAAGAAGCTCGTGAGGTGGAATAATGCGGTGAACAAGCTCAAAACTTGCGCTTTCAGCGATCAATTCTATATTTGGTATTGAACTCTCCTAGCTTAAAGCCCAGATACAACTATGTCGGATGATCGTGAGGATGTGTATTCCAAAGCTGTAAGAGCAGGAAAACGAACCTATTTCTTTGATGTGAAAAGCACCCGTGGCGGCGACCTTTTCCTCACTATAACGGAGAGTAAAAAGCATACGAACGAAGATGGTTCAGCGACCTATGACAAGCACAAGATCTTTCTCTACAAAGAGGATTTCGAAAAGTTCGTTGATGGTATGCACGATGCGCTGGACGAGATCGATCGGCTGCATGGACCACGCAGAGAGCGGCACAATAAACATGTAGAAGAGGATATTGGTCTGTCGAGTGGCGAAGGACCAGTGGATGAAAATGCTCCCAAGAACCCATACACGGACGTTAAGTTCGAGGATCTGGACGGAAAGACGGAAGATTGATGCTGTATGGACATCATTTATTTATCTGATCCGGATTCTATCCATTCCACCTAATTTCGCCGCCCGTTGCGCTTTGAGCGGAACCTTCCCGTGGAATTCTTCTATACAGATCGGTTCGCAAAAACACCCTGTCCGCTTTCCACAAGCGTGATGCTGATCTCTGCAACATCCATATCCTCTTTCAATGGCGCATGATATGAGCAAGAAGCTTAGTGCAGCCGGGATGCTGGTTACACTAGGGATCATATACGGGGACATAGGTACTTCGCCTTTGTATGTAATGAAAGCCATCGTCGGCGACCGACCCATAACCGAACAATTGGTGTTGGGCGGTGTTTCATGTGTGTTCTGGGCATTAACGATCCAAACAACGCTCAAGTACATTATCCTCACACTACGAGCCGACAACCACGGTGAGGGTGGTATTTTCTCTCTTTATGCGCTGGTACGCCGCTATGCGCGAACGGTCTATATTCCTGCTACTATCGGTGCCGCTTGTCTTCTGGCCGATGGTATTATTACACCACCCATTTCCGTTAGCTCAGCGATCGAAGGTTTAGGTGGTGTGCCAGGTTTGGAAGATGTGATCGTTCCAGGCGGAGACCTTACCGTTACCATAGTTATTGCGATCATTTCGGCATTGTTCCTCATTCAACGTTTCGGCACCAAAGTGGTGGGTACGGTATTCGGCCCAATGATGCTGATCTGGTTCAGTATGCTCCTCATCCTCGGGATCGTGCAAGTGGGCCATTATCCGGAAGTATTGAAATGCATCAACCCGAAATACGCCTATGATCTCTTAGTGAATTACCCGCAAGGATTTTGGCTTTTAGGTGCAGTAGTGCTGTGTACCACAGGTGCAGAAGCGTTGTACAATGATCTGGGCCACGTTGGACTAAGCAACGTGAGAATGAGTTGGATCTTCGTGAAGACTGCGCTGGTCCTGAACTATATGGGCCAAGGTGCATGGATCCTGCACAGCGGGTTGGACGTACTCGATGGGAAGAACCCTTTCTATGCCGTAATGCCAGGATGGTTCCTTTTGACCGGTATCATTATTTCAGCGCTCGCCACCATCATCGCTAGCCAAGCTGTGATCACTGGGTCCTTCACCTTGATCAGTGAAGCAATAACCATGAATTTCTGGCCGCGCGTTCGTATCAAATTCCCAAGTGATGTGCGCGGACAGATCTACATACCCAGCGTGAACCTGATCCTTTGGGCAGGTTGCATCGGTATCATGCTCGCATTCCGCGAAAGTGAACAGATGGAAGCCATCTATGGCTTGTTCATTATTGTTGCCATGGGAATGACGACCAGCTTGATGTTCCTCTGGCTTCGCTTCGTACGGAAGTGGACCTTGTTCTCCGTGATCGGTACACTCTCGATCTTCGCTGCTTTGGAACTGGCGTTCTTTATCTCGAACAGTGTGAAACTGCAAGGTCGATGGTCGTTCCTATTGGTTGTTTTTAGCTTATTCTTGATGATGATCATGTGGTATCGTGCACGCCGGATCACGAACCGTTACTTGGATTTCCGCTATTTGTACGACTACTTCCCGGCCATCAATGACCTTAGCCGCGATAAGGAAATACCGAAATTCGCAACACATTTGGTCTTTCTTACCAAGGCCAATAGTCCGCGCAACGTAGAGCGCAAGATCCTGGATTCCATCCTACGTCGAAGACCAAAGCGTGCGGATATTTACTGGTTCCTGCACGTGAATTGGACCGATGAACCATTCACCATGAACTACCGCGTTACCGAGCTTGCGCATGACAAGGTGATCCGCGTGGACTTCGATCTTGGTTTCCGAATTCAACCGCGCATGAATTTTTTGTTCAAACGGGTGATCCAGGAAATGGTGGAGAGCAATGAGATCGACTTCCGCAGTAAGTATGAATCAATGAAGAAGCACGATTTCACTGCAGACATCCGCTACGTGCTCATGGAGCGTTTCCTATCCGTTGAGAACGAACTGTCCGTGAAGGATGAATTGCTCCTGGATGCTTATTTCTTCCTGAAACGGTTCACGCTTTCTGATCGAAGTGCATTCGGGTTGGACCAAACAGATACGGTTGTGGAATATGTTCCGTTGATCCTTGGAGAACAAAAGAAAGTTCCATTGCACCGCATAAGACCTAAGGCGGAGCCACCGACTGCGGGATCGGATCAGTGAGCAGGATCAAAATGGAATTGCCAGATCTGAGACATGGATCTGGAAGTTGAGGATCGTTTCCTGATCATTGAACACTCCGACTTGCATCCACTGAAGGTGTAGTTCCGCGTCTTCCTCGTTCCTCTTGGAAAGTTCTTTCAACAGCCCTTTTTCGCCAAAGTGATCAGGATACCTGCTTAGCACATCAGGCAGTTAGTGAATGGTGAATTTCTAGTTCACCGTCAGAATGTTCAAAAGTACAGAGCATGTGGATTACGAAGTACGGATGATGGGCGGTAATCTTGCGCCGTTCTTAAGCGTTGGGTCAACGTTTATACATCAAAGAAAAAGCTCACACATGGCGAAGATCATATCAATCGTAAATCAGAAAGGCGGCGTTGGCAAAACCACAACTGCGATCAACTTGGCCGCCTGCTTGGGAGTGCTTGAACGGAGAACGCTATTGGTGGATGCCGACCCGCAAGCGAATGCTACCAGCGGTGTTGGTTATGATCCACGCACTGTGAAAGCAAGCATCTATGAGTGCATCGTGAACAACATACCTGCCACGGATGTGATCATGAAGACCGATAACCCGAATTTGGATATTCTGCCAGGACATATTGATCTGGTAGGTGCAGAGATCGAGATGATCGACATGCGCGATCGCGAACAACAATTGAAAGCCGTTCTGGAACCGCTTCGCGAGCTTTATGATTTCATCATTATTGACTGCTCCCCTTCTCTTGGTCTGGTTACGGTGAACAGCCTTACAGCCAGCGATAGTGTGATCGTGCCCGTTCAGTGCGAGTATTTTGCGTTGGAAGGTCTTGGCAAATTGCTGAACACGATCAAGATCGTACAACAGCGTTTGAATCCGGAACTCGTGATCGAAGGCATGTTGTTGACCATGTATGACAGCCGTTTGCGCCTCGCGAACCAGGTTGTGGACGAAGTGAAAACACATTTCCAACAGTTGGTCTTCGATACGGTCATTCACCGGAACGTTGCACTTGGCGAGGCGCCGAGCCATGGCCAAACGATCATTATGCATGATGCAAGCAGTAAGGGTGCAGTGAATTATTTGAATCTTGCACGTGAGGTGCTGCAGAAGAACAGCCTTACCCGGATCCCGAATGAAGAGCGGACGTTGGCAGTTGAGGAAGAGATCGGATCATGAAAAAGAAAAGCCTGGGCCGCGGATTAAGTGCGCTATTGGAGGACCCCTCCACGGATATTGCAAGTTCTCCTATTTCCAATGTTGGCGCTGCACCTCGCAGTGCTGGCCCGATCGGATCGATCTTGATCGCGCACATAGAACCGAATCCGTTCCAACCGCGGACGCATTTCAGCGATGAAGCGCTTTCCGAATTGGCTCAGAGCATACGTGAGCTAGGCGTGATACAGCCAGTTACGCTTCGCAAACTCGGTTATGATCGTTACCAGTTGATCAGTGGTGAGCGCCGTTTCCGTGCATCGCAACTGGCGGGTCTGGTGGAAGTGCCAGCATACATCCGCGTTGCCAATGACGAAGCCATGCTCGAGATGGCATTGGTCGAGAACATCCAGCGCGAGGAATTGGATGCCATCGAGGTGGCGATCAGTTTCCAACGGTTGGTGGATGAAGTGAACCTAACGCACGAGCAACTCAGCGAGAAGGTCGGTAAGGACCGTGCTACTGTAACGAACTACCTGCGGCTATTGAAGCTTCCTCCTGAAGTGCAACTCGGTCTGCGCCAACGCAGCATCGGTATGGGCCATGCGCGAGCGTTGATCGCGATCCATGATCCGGTGAAACAAGTGGATCTGTTCAATCGGATCATTGAAAGCCAGTTGAGTGTGCGACAAGTCGAAGAGCTTGCACGGAATTCCGGAGCAAAAAAAGGTTCCGGTACCGCTGCTCGTCCGAACAAGGAATTGAGCAAACAATTGGCGGATCTTATCGGCAGCCGTGTTGTGGTGAAACAGAACAACGAGGGCAAAGGAAAGATCGAGATCACGTTTAAGACGGACGACGAACTCCGTAGGATCCTGCGTGTCGTACAAGGGTGATCGCAATTTCTCCTGATCGGCTTTCGTTCCATTAGTCCGATCTTTGTGCCGTGCTACGCCTGATCATATACGCCCTTAGTGCATTCTTGGTCTTTTCGACCCCGCTCCTTGCACAGGTTGATAGCGTTGGTGTGGAGCTAGTCTCTGACAGTGCGGATACGCAGTTGAAAACGGTAGAACCGTTCACCGACGAACCGATATCAGAAGTACCTGCGAGCATCACGAAAGACTCGCTTACTTGGCAAGAACGGCATTCACCCAAGAAAGCTTCGATCTTGAGTGCATTGGCTCCTGGCGCCGGCCAGATCTACAACCGCAAATATTGGAAAGCGCCGATCGTGTGGGCCGGCTTGGGCGTTAGTGCGTATTTTATTGTTGAGAACACCAAGCAATATCGCCGGTACAAGGATGCGTACATCGCTATTGTGGATAATGACCCGACCACCATTGATGAGTTCAATGGGTCAGTGAGCGCTGACCGCGTCCTGGACGTTGTGGATACCTATCGTCGATGGCGCGATCTGAGCTATATCGCAATGGGTGCGGTGTATGCCTTGAATATCATAGACGCCAGCGTTGATGCGCATTTCGTGCGTTTCGATGTGAGTCCGGACTTGAGTATGGAAATGGGACCTTCCCTACCCGCTTTGTCGCAAGGTGCGGTGGGGATCAGTATAGGGTTAGCGTTGCGGTAGTTGCTTACCTTGCACTAAACTTCTGGTCATGCGCAGTGTAGTGCTTCTTTCACTTGCGGTCATTTTGTTTGTAACAGATGGCTTCGCTCAGACATTCGTTCCGCTCTTTGGGGAACCAAGCCGACAATGGACAACTGTATTTCGAGGTAGCGTGGACGCTCAGTGCGAAGACATCTATACCGATACCTACTTTATTGGTGGTGATACGATTCTCAATGGTCAAGCGTATCAGGTGATCTGGCGGCAGGAGTTCTATTCTCAATCATACATTTTATCCATGAACTGTAATAACTCATCGTATGCGAACGGTATTGCGCATTTTGTTCGAGAACAGGATAAACGCGTCTATGTGCTGATCGAACCGATTGAAGAATACATGATCTATGACTTCAACGTTGAGGTTGGCGACTCAATACCCTATCCAAGTAGCTTTCCTAATGCACCCGTTTCAGACTACCCTAGATGGGCTAACGTTATCTTGATCGATTCGGTCGATATTAATGGTAGTTACCGAAAGCGGTTCGTTGTTGATTCGTTGGAAGACTTCGTTGGAACACGATCAATAATTGAGGGAATTGGTGGGTCTTCGGGTCCTTCTCATCCGTTGGATGTACAATTTGGATTATCCCACTTCCTTTCGCTGGAATGTGTCAAAGAAAACGGTATGTCCGTTTATGGAGAAGGCATCTGTTACCCGATCACTGGAATATCTTCAGATCATGATCGGAATGTGCTCGTTCTTTTTCCGAACCCTACGGCAAATTCTGTACAATTCGGGGAGGCGATCATTCGCTTTGAAGTGTTTGATACCCTAGGAATGAAGAGGCTCGATGGCACCGGGAACAGTGCCGATCTTTCTGACCTCACTTTAGGCACCTATTTTCTTCGTGCATGGTCCTTGGCTGATCGAGCCATAGGTGTGTACAAGGTTGTACGTACCGATGATTGAACCGTCCTCAGCGTTTCCTGTGGCTACCCTTATCTCCGCGTTGCCTGTGGCTACGCGAAAGTTGTAGTAAGCATCGTAGCCTGTGGCTACTTTGTCTAAACCACTACTCACACAACAATTTGGACACTATACCAAATATTGGCACATTTGAAAAACCGTTGAACAATGAGTAAGAATACATCCATAACCTTAGGAGACTATTTCGAACAATTCGTTCAAAGCAGTATCTCCGAAGGACGATACAACAACGTAAGCGAAGTAATTCGAGCGGGACTTAGACTTCTTGAGGAAGAGGAAAGCAAAGTCATTGCACTTAGACAGGCCATCAAGGAAGGAATAGATAGTGGACTCGCCAACGATTTCGACCCTCAAGATCATCTTGCCTCGTTGAAAGCCAGAAGGAATTCCAATGGGTAAATTCATCTTGACCAATAAAGCGGTCGAGGATCTGGGAGATATTTGGAACTACACGTTGGACCGATGGTCCGAACAACAAGCAGATAAGTATTACCAGAACCTTCTCGATGCATGCCAAGAAGCTGCAGATGATCCAAGGCTTGGTAAGAAATATGAAGGAATCCGATCAGAACTGAATGGAGTGCAGGTAATGAAACGCGTTCTACTCTTCCGAATAGTGGATCGGGATAATATTGAGACCTCAAGAATACTGCACGAGCGAATGGATCTGAAGGGTCGAATCTAGTAGTGTTGGATATTGTAGTTCATGATTCCAGTCGACGTGGTAAAAACTCCGTCGGTTCTTTTCAGATCTCTGATATTGAGCCAGTCTGGCAAACTTAAAAACGGAAGTTTACAATAACTCGACTTGCAGCAAGTCATTCAGATGGAGGTTGTGATCTTCCTATTCAACGGCGTATCTTAGTGCCATGCCTAACAAGAAAGATAGTAACCCTTCGGAAAAGTCTGCAACGCCTCGAAAAGTGTTCATGGGCAAGGCAGTGTTGGAGGCTGCTTCAAAGGCAGCAACCCGCAAAGCTAACAAGAGAGCATTTAAGCACGTGGATGAACTGCTAGTGGTAAAGGATGGTTGGCTTGTACGGATAAATGCCAAAGGCACTGTTGTGAAGCGCGTGAAACAGCTAACGCTGACCATGCCAGCCAAAGAACGAGCGTAGAAATGGCGGGAGAGCCGCGTATGCGTGTATTCGCTGGCCCGAACGGTTCGGGAAAGACAACCGTTATACGCGAAGTACGCCGTTTCAAAGTAAATGGAAGGAACGTAGACTTTGGACTTTACGTTAACGCAGATGATATTGCGCAAGTGCTCAATTCGGGCAAAGGCTTTGACCTTGCCCCTTATGATGTTTCCTTGGATCGGAATGATGTGTTGGCTTTTGCGAAAGGATCAGGGCTTTTGGGCAAAGGATTCACCTCAACTGATCTGGACTCCGCATTGCTTTTGAACGCTGGCAAGCTCAGGTCCAATGCCCCCAACGTGAATGACCGCCTAGCCCAATTGACTGCGCAATACTTGTATGACCAGCTCTTGGACAGGAAACATAAGTTCACATTCGAGACCGTTTTCAGCCATCCGAGCAAATTGGCATTGATGCAACGTGCTCGTGACCTAGGCTACAAAGTATACCTGTACTATGTCGGAACAGAAGATCCATCTATCAATGTGCAGCGGGTACAAGAGATCCGCGTAAAAGAAGGTGGACACAATGTTCCAAAAGACAAGATCATTGACCGGTATTATCGCTCAATGGATCAACTTCGTGCTGCTATTGATCTGGCGTATCATACATTCCTTTGGGATAATTCTGGAATTGAATCACACCTATTTTGGACGCATAAAAAATTACCCGACGGTGAACAGGACTGGAAGATCTTTATGGATCATATGCCGTTCTGGTTTGTCCAATATTATCTGGCCCATTTCCCAAAGAATGCGCAGCTAAAAGGACAAATGGAACTCTTTCAGGCCACGCGTGGGATCAAATAAGTAAGGCGCCCACTACCTTCGGCGATCACCCGAATTACACACAGGAATAACCAATGAAGATCGCCCTATACGGTTATGGCAAAATGGGTAAGGCCATAGAGGCGGTCGCGGTTGCGCGCGGCCATGAGGTCGTGTTGCGTGTAACCGGCGCCAATGCGGGTACTGCCCCAACGGGTGCCGATGTTGCCATTGAATTCAGCACGCCTGATCAGGCGCTGGCCAATATGGACCTATGCCTTGATCACGACGTGCCTGTGGTGGTGGGGACAACGGGTTGGTATGATAAAATGAACGGTGTTCGCAAAAAGGTCGGAGATAAGAAGGGTTCGCTTCTGTGGGCCAGTAATTTCAGTATTGGCGTGAATCTGTTCTTTCGGGTCAATCGCATGTTGGCTGGTCTTATGGACACACGACCGGACTATGCAGCCCACATCGATGAGATCCATCACATCCATAAACTGGATGCCCCCAGCGGAACGGCGATCACGTTAGCACGGGATATTGACCTGAAGACGAAGGGGTATTCCGGGTTCGAGTTGAAGGAAGACAATGCTGCCGATCAGACCATCTCTCGCAACGCCAATTCAATTGAACCCGGTCCTGTCTCTATTTTCAGTGAACGTAGAGGTGAAGTAACGGGTAAGCATGCTGTTTCTTGGACTAGCGGGAACGATCGGATCGTGATCTCCCATGAGGCATTTGATCGCAGTGGTTTTGCTCTTGGTGCGGTTATCGCAGCGGAATGGCTCCTTGGCAAACAAGGCTTTTTTAACATGGATGATGTGCTGGATCAAGCATGACTTGCGTTCGCTGTGCGTTATTTGTGGTCCTATCCATTTGAAACTCCGGATATTCGTAGCCTGACCCGATCACTTGCTCCATGATCCCATACCTATTCCTGTTCGCGTATTTCGCTGTTGTTCTCGGTTGCCTTTGGAAGCTTTTTGTAAAAGCCGGTAAACCCGCATGGGCGGCATTCGTGCCTGTTTACAATATCATCGTGTGGCTGCAGATCAGTGGCAAACCATGGTGGTGGGTCTTCTTGTTCATTGTGCCTGGAGTGAATTTACTGATGTTCATCATCATGAACGTGAACATCTCCATCGTTCTCGGTGAGCGTGACTTCAAGGACCATGTGATCATGACCTTCTTTCCTTGGGTGAAGATCCCACAGGTCGTTTTCAGTGATAAAGCATATGTAGGTCCTGTCCCAGTGGCGCAACGGAAACGCGGTATGTTGGGCCAATGGGGTGATGCCATTCTGTTCGCCGTGATCGTTGCGACCGTATTCCGCACGTACACCTTCGAAGCCTTCACCATCCCTACTCCTTCGATGGAGAAAAGCTTGTTGGTGGGCGATTATTTGTTCGTGAGCAAATTGAGCTATGGTCCGCGGTTGCCCATTACCCCGATGACGTTCCCGTTCACGCATCACACGATGCCGCTAACAGTAAGCACACCTTCTTTCGTCAACTGGTTCAGTCAACCGTATCGCCGCTTGCCGGGTTTCGGCTCTCCTCAGCGTGGCGATGCACTGGTATTCAATTTCCCTGAAGGAGACACCGTGGTGGCAAACTTCCAGAACCAGAGTTACTATCAATTGGTACGCGATAATGGGCGTAACAAGATCCATGATCCTAACTTCCGCTTGCCCAATATGGTCGGCGATCAACAAGTGCAAATGCCAATGGGCGATATTCTTGTGCGACCGATCGATAAGCGCGAGAATTACATCAAGCGCTGTGTTGGTATAGCCGGCGATTCGCTGGAGGTTCGCGATGGATATGTGTACATCGACGGAGTCAAAGAGAAATTCTACGATCAAGCACAATTCGGATATGACGCGGAACTGAAAGCAAACATCAATGATCGCGGTGAAAAGATGTTGAAGGAGCAATACAACGTTTCCATGGGCGATCTTTCTGGCACTCCAACGCGGGGCGTGATCAATATCGCACTCACCAAAGAGCAAGTGCCCTTGATGGAAGGGAACGCCTTCTTCGGACCGCTTACACGGCAGAACCACCCTAAAGGCTATACTGGATCCGGTCATGTACTCCCCTATTTCCCGAATGATCCCCAATACGATTGGAGCGAGGATAATTTCGGACCGATCTACATTCCCAAGCAAGGCGCTACGGTGCAATTGGATCTGAAAGTGCTACCGCTGTACAAGCGGATCATTGATCTCTACGAGGGCAATGACCTTGAAGTGAAGGATGGTACCATCTTTATAAATGGCCTTGCTGCCACCAGTTACACGTTCAAGCAAGATTATTTCTGGCTTATGGGTGATAACCGCCACCGTTCACAGGATGCTCGTTTCTGGGGCTACGTGCCGCATGACCATGTGGTAGGTAAGGCAGTGCTGGTGTGGTTCACGAAGGATCCGTACACAGGTATTCGTTGGAAACGCTTGTTCACCTTGGTGAAATAGCCCAAGCATTGTCCGTAGCTTCGATAACGCTCCAAGCATATCGGGCCCGGTGCCGTTCGATGTATAAGAAATTGAACTTTACTGTTGGATCAAACGTCGGTTTTCGATACTAAATGAACTTCACTCATCAAGGATCAACCCCCAATAACGCGTACGCTTCGTGAACGGTGGTTGATGATCAACCCTTGGCTGGGTGCACTCGTGCACGCGTTGGTCCTACTCGTTATTATGCACTTTTTCGTTGTCCGCTGGGTAACCGTACAAAGCACGAGCATGTATGCGACATTGAAACCCGGTGATCTTCTCATGGTGTGGCGTTGGCCGCTGTGGACCGGAATTGATCGGAACGACATTGTTGTTTTTCGTGATCCGCTGCGTGATGATCTGCTCAAAAGCAACAGACCGTTATTGGTGAAGAGGATCGTTGGTGTTCCCGGGGATATCGTAATGATCCGTAAAGGCCATTTATCCATTAACGGAATTGAAGAGCAATTCCCTTCCACCGGTACATTCAGCTATTTGGTGCGCCTGAAAGAAGGGCGTTCACCTGATGCCTTGCTGAAGTACTTAGGCCTTCAGCGGGGCTCTGTGCAGGCAGGTCATTTATTCATTGAGCTTCCATTGAATCCTCAGCTGGCAATGGAGATCATGGACCACCCGGATGTGGTGAATGTGGAATCGATGAGCACTGCTACCGGATCACCACGTCATATTTTTCCGTTCAATCCACGGTTCAGTTGGAACTCCGATGAGTATGGACCTCTTAAGATCCCGGGACAGGGCGATACGGTCACCATCACCATCGACAACTTGCCGCTCTATGATCGCTTGATCAGCAAGTACGAAGGGCATGAATTATCAGCTGATGGCGATGTTCTACTGCTGGATGGCAAACCGTTGACGACCTATGTGGTGGAACGTGACTACTACTTCGTTCTAGGTGATGCCAGACACAATAGCTCAGATTCCCGCTACTGGGGATTCTTGCCGACGGACCATGTAGTCGGTGTCGGTGGGCCGGTCCTAATGAGTAAAGGCGCTTTCGGTTCGAAATAAGGTAACACGTACTCGGTTCCGTGGGGTATTTTTGCATGATGAGATCGATCCCCGTTCTACTGTGCACCATTTTGTTCCTGGGTCTTGGGAGTTGCACGACACCATCTGTGGAAGGTAACCTTTGCCAGCGCACCTTTATGCCTTATCCGGATCTTAATCCGAACCGTATCGGAAATAGACAGAATGATCTATTCATTGACGGCATGATCGCATATAATGACAAGGACTATGCCGGTGCTGTTGAGAAACTAAAGCCGTTCGTGATGAAAAGGAATAGCGACCGTTCCGCGCAGCTATATCTGGCATGTAGCTATTTGGCATTGAACAAGCCTTACGATGCTGAACTTGCGCTGGACCACGTGGAGAATGGTAATCTTGGTCAATACAAAGATGAAGCGGAATGGTTTACCGTTGTTTGCTGGGTCTGTAGCGATCAGTTGGATCGCGCAAGGAGCGGTGCAAAGAAGATAGCGGATCGCAAACACACGTATCAACAGCAGGCCGCTGACCTATTGAGCGAATTGGGGTCTTAGTGATGGACGAGATCTACGCTCGTTTACTTTCCGGCCTGAATAGTGGCCTTCCTGGACATGATGCTTTCTTGGAAATGTCCGGATACAAGCGGTTGGATATAGAGAAGGCCCGCCAATTGGTTCCGCCGCCGCGTGAAAGTGCGGTACTCGCATTGATCTATCCGCGCTTCAAAATTCCGCATATCATGCTGATGGAGCGCCCGGAGTATGAAGGTGTGCATAGCGGACAGATCTCCTTCCCCGGTGGCAAATCAGAGGAATATGATGCCTCATTACAAGACACCGCTCTTCGCGAGTTCAGTGAAGAAACGGGAGCACATGCAGTGATAGAAATACTGGGCCAATTGACACCCGTGTATATACCACCAAGCAAGTTAATGGTAACACCTTTTGTTGGATTCACACATGAAATTGGGCCATTGTTACCGGATCCGCGTGAGGTCGCCTCGCTGATCGAATGTCCGTTGGATCATATTCTACGACCCGATATCATCAAACACAGAGAGCAGTTCATCCAGATCATGGGTGGTAAAATACAAGTACCTTATTTCGAGCTCCAAGGTCATGCCGTATGGGGCGCTACTGCTATGATGATCGCAGAGTTGCGGGTGTTATTAAGCGCGAAGGGCTAACTCCATTTCGGTTTGATCACGCCGTTGCCAGAGGTCCCAACTCCTCAAGGAATCGATCGTTAGGTACGTTTCCGGCGCTATTGATGCTGTACTCAGGTTTTATTCGGCGCACGAAATACATGTCGATCTTGCCTTTATTCTTCGCTTCAATAGCTCCACGGTGATCACATTCAAAGCGGTCTTTGATCAAGTGATAGGTGGTTTCACTGATGTTCACCTCACCGATCTCACCACTACTTTCCATGCGGCTTGCAGTGTTCACTGTATCACCCCAAATGTCATAAGCGAACTTTCGCTTGCCAACAACGCCAGCAACCAGCGGGCCACTGTGGATACCGATCCGGAGCAACCAAGGAACCAAGCCTTTTGCTTCGCGCTCGATTCTCCATTTGGCCATTAGTGCACGGATCTCCATTGCGGCCAATGCACTTTTCCAAGCATGATGCTGATCCGCTACTGGAACGCCGCACGCACACATGTAACTATCGCCAATGGTCTTGATCTTCTCGATCCCGTATCGCCCAACGATCGCATCGAACTTGATAAAGCACTCGTCCAACTCGTTGACCAACTGCTCCGGAGTCATTTTTTCCGCGGCCGCAGTAAACCCTTTCATGTCCGTGAACATTACGGATACATGATCATGACGGCGGGCGGTAGCTTTACCCTTTTCCTTCAGTTCTTCGCTGATCTCTTTGGGAAGGATATTGAGCAGCAATTCCTCGATCCTCACTTTTTGTCCGTCAATCTCTTTGCTCTGCGCTACCACCTCAGCGGTGCGCTCAGTTACCCGCTGCTCCAGTACGGCATTGCGCAGTATCAATTGGCGTTCACGCACCTTTATGAAGCTGAACAATCCTATGCCCAAAGCCAACAAAAGCGCGGAGTAGAACCACCAGGACTTGTACCAAGGTGGTAGAATAGTAAATGCATATTGGGCAGGTGGATCGCTCCACACTCCGGAACGGTTCATTGCCTTTACTTCGAATGTGTACGAACCCGGTGGCAGTGCGGGGTAATGGATGGAGGTTTCTGAAGTTGGTGGCTGCCAATCGTCTTCCAGTCCATCCAATTTATATTGATACATGACCGCTCCTGGATCCGTGAGAGACACACTACTGTAGTCAAAACGAATGCTACGCTGCATATGATCCAATCGTGGATCCTCTTCCAATTCATGCTTTTCCTGATTAACCTGTAACCCATCAATGGTGGTAACAGGTGGTGGCAATTTGTCCTGTGCCTTTAAGGAGGAGACCTTGGTTGCTCCATTTGCAGTCCCGAACCATAGCGACCCATCGCGTGCTATGCATGTGGAATTGGGTTTGGCCTCAATGCCCGTGAAACCCGCACGTTCCGTGTATGAAATAAAGCCATCAACTTTCGGACGCCATTTATTCAGGCCACGATTGCTGCCGATCCACACGTGTCCTTCATTGTCCATGTTCAAGGAACGAATGGAATTTGAAAGTAGTCCTTGCTCAATTGTATACTCGGCGTTGAGTACACCGTCCTTCAGGACTATAACACCCTGCCCTTCTGTGCCCACCCATAATTGACCTTCTTTATCCTGAATGAAACACGTAGCTGTGAACGATCGATCCAGTTCCAACGCTTTCGCTGTTCCATTTTCTATCCGCGTTATGCCCTTCAATATGCTGCCGACCCAAATTATTCCTTTGGGATCCCGATAGATACTGGTCACTTGACCTCCTGCGAGACCGTCGTTGGTAGTGATGGTAATGGGTATTGAACCCGGTGTGTAGCGTATAAGCCCGTTGACCGTGCCCACCCAAAGCTCATTTCCTTCACCCAGTGCCAGTGCTGTCACTTGATTCCCAGGAATACTTCCGCTGATCTCAAGGTCATAGCGGAACTTATATGTACGCGGGTCAAATTCGAATAAACCTCCATTCTCCGTTCCGATCCAAACATTGCCTTTTCTGTCCTGCACCAGGTCACGCACCTCATTGCTGGTGAGCTCCCCCTGTTGCATCGTCAAATTCTTTACACGTGCTGTGCTTCGTCCGTTCGGGTCCAGAATGCTGATCCCTCCGTTGGTTCCTAGCCACACCTTGCCCTGATCGTCCTCCATGACCGCGTAGACCTGTGGCTCGATCAATCCATCCGCCTCATTGAAACTGACGAACCGTTCACCTTTGAAAATATCCAATCCGTTGGCATTGGTACCGATAAGCATATTTCCCTCATGGTCACGCACCATGCAGCGTATCGCGTTTCCATGTAGGCCATTAGTGTGGTTGAATATGCGTAGGCCACTTTCCTCTATCCTAGCAATACCGCCATCCCACGTGCCTATCCACATATTCCCTTTCGCCCCTTCGGCAATGCTGAAAACGAAATTGCTCGGCAGGCCATTCGCAATATCATAGGACATAGTGGTCTTATTCCGCGTGTCGTATTGGAACACGCCCCCGAAATTTGTTCCTATCCAAAGGTCTTCGTCGCTGTCCTCGAAAAGTGTGGTCACCCGCTGATCAATAGGTAACCCTTTGATCGGGAATGCTTCGAATTTCTTTGCATCCGTGTTATAGCTACTGATCTTACCGGAAGCATCGGTGCAACAGATCGTGCCGTTCTTTAGGCGCAGAATGGAAGTGAGCTTGGATGGAATACCCTCATTAGCTCCGTAGGTTTCGACCTCCATATCGATCAGGTCCGTTGTGTTCGTTATACGGAACGCGCCTTGGCCGAACGTGCATACCCAGATCGCGCCTGATGCGTCTTCCGTGATCCCGGTGATATCACTCTTGAGATCGGTATCCGGTAAAGCAATTTTATGGAACGAGTTCCCTTGAACTACGGTTAGGCCACCACCTAAATGACCCGCCCATATACGGCCCTTTGCGTCCATGAACATGGCGCGTACTCCGTTTTGTGAAACACCATCCACGGCACCAAAACTGGTCACGGAATTTCCATTATATCTTGAGATACCGGCTTCATCGCCGATCCAGATCTTACCTGCCTTATCCTCTACGATCGCGTATACCTTGGATGCCGGCAGACCATTTTGCACACCAACATTCTCAAAAAAGTAACGCTGTGCTTGGCCACTAATGGCCAGTAGTAACAAAGAAAAGAGAAAGGAATATCGTTTTACCATAATGTGAAGAGACTGGCAAAATACGCTTCCTTCCGACTACTTGCTCATCTGGTCAATTCGTAGAAGGACGGATCCGATCCAGCTGCATCACTTACAACGAGGGTATTCGTTACGGTCTCACTGTAATTCTGCATCAATCGTTTCAATGATCCGTAGTTGAAATAGGAATAGATATCATCCCTTTTTGCATCAACAGGAACCCAGTATGCCTTGCCACTAACTGTTCTTCCGTGACCGCTATACCAGACCAGCACGGTATTCACCTTGTTAACCCGGACCAGATCGCGCAATTCAATGTTGAAGAAGCGCTCCAGCTGTTCCTTACTCAGGTTCTTCTTGGTGATGGTCCTTTGAGATGAATAGTTCGCGAATGCCTTGTTCATCTTGGCAACATCGGATGCGGTTCCTTGCAGCGCTGGGAAATCCTTATAATTCGTATTCTCGATCGCGATGACCCAGGTAATCCCTGTGGTACCCGTTCTCACCGGGGAAGTGGGTTCAGGCTTTGGTGGCTTCGCCGCTACCACCACAGGTGCGGCTTTTCGAATGATCGAATAATTCGCTTCCGCTGCATTACCGTACTGGTCTTCGGCCCTTACCGTGAAGTGCTCCTTCTTTTCCAATTCAACTTTAATACTGAATTCAGGATTCAATTGATCGGGAGCATAACTGGCATTTACGCCATTAACCGCCACCAAACGGATCAAGCTGGCATCGGTAACAGCGCCTTCAATGAACACATCATTCTTACCGACTTCTAGCATTATGGTCCGATCACCACTGGTTGCCGGGGATGTGAGCACGATGCTAGGGGCGATACCTTCAGAACGTTCCACATTGATCGCAACGGCCTTCAAATTGTCGTAAACGTCTATCGCTTGCACGGTAATGGTCCTATCGTCCTTGGATAATGGAACGCTGATCACGAACTCCGGATCCTTATCATCTGTGGTGAAATCCGCTTTTACTCCATTGACCTTAATGCTCTTCAGAAGGCTCTTATCGCGCACGTGCCCGCTAACCTTCACAAAATTCAAAGCCGCGCTCACTTGTGCAATGTCTCCTTTTCGGAAGGGTTCAATCAACGTAATGTCCGGAGCATCACTTTCTCGTTCCATTTCGAAGATCGCAGCTGCGATCCGCGTTCGGCTTTCTTCAATTTCAGTGCGCTGTTCCGCTGGCCATGATCCTTCTGTATCCATCAGTTTGGATGCAGCATCAAGGTCTTTCAACGCGCCGTTCATATCCAGATTGGCTTCCTTGCATTCTGCCCGCAACAATAACTCCGGAACATCATTCGGATCTTCCAGTAGTATCTTATTCAGGTCATTCACCGCATTCTGATGTTGCCCAAAACCGTGATAGTAGCTTGCGCGTTGATGATAGACCGCTTTATCAGTTCGTTCCAAGGCAATGCATCTGCTAATATCATCGATCGCTCTTGCGTAATCCTTTTGCATCGCAAATGCTTTACTGCGTGTGAATAACGCATCGGTACTACGCGGGTTCAACTCCAATGCGGTTCCACATTTCTCGATCGCCTTTTCCAACGCACGCATTTGCATGGTAAGACCCGTATACCGGTCGTGCAGTTTCAGTTGCGTTTCGCTTAGTGCGACATAGGCAGGTTCGTACAGGTGGTTCCAAGAGATCACTTTGTCAAAGTCGGTCTCTGCCGTAGTGTAGTCATGTACCGCCATGCGTGCCAATCCATGCAGGTAATAGGTGTCCGTTGTGGCTTTCATTCCCAACGCTTTGTCAGCCGCATCCGCAGCAGCATCCACGTCGTTCAACGCCAAGCAAACGCGTATTTTCGTTTGCATGGCTTCCATGTGTTTGGGGTCAACTTTCAGTGCGCGGTCCAAGAACCGAAGTGCCACTGCCGGACTATCCACCGTCATATACCCCTGCGCCGCCCGAACAGCCAGGTCAGCTTCTCCTGGATCAAGGTCCGAGGCTTTCCTAAGGTCCGCAGCTCCTTCCACTACGCGACCCATCTGCTGGTAGACTTCGGCTCTTGCCAAATAGGCCTTTATATACTTGGGGTCCACATCGATCGCAAGATCATAGCGTTCTATTGCTTTGCTCAATTCGTTCTGAGCCCGGAACGCATCACCTTCTTTCAAGAACGCTTTACCACCCTGCGCGCAAAGTGTTCCGTCCAAAATGAACAGAACACCGATCAACGCGATATGGTGCTTATAGGTCATTGTATTTCGGATCCATCCATCCAGTCGAGATCCTTGGTTCGGCAGCATGAGCGAATACTACTTCATGAACTTCTCCATTGCACCAACGGAAACCCCTGTGCTACTGAATCCGCCATCATGATAAAGGTTCTGCATTGTCACGTACCTCGTTAAGTCGCTGAACAGTGTGATGCAATAGTTCGCACAATCTTCTGCGGGTGCATTGCCTAACGGACTCATTTCATCAGCAAAGCCAAAGAACCCATCGAACCCTTTGATACCTGAACCCGCAGTGGTCATTGTGGGGCTTTGACTAATTGTATTCACGCGGACCTTCTTTGAAACCCCTAATCTGTATCCCCAACTGCGCGCTATGCTTTCCAACAGTGCTTTTGCATCGGCCATGTCCCCATAATTCGGGAATACGCGCTGGGCGGCTATATAGGTCAGCGCAACCACGGAAGCTCCCTCGGCAAGTGCATTCCCTTTGTTCGCAGCTTGCAACATGCGATGCAGGCTCAGTGCACTTACGTCCAAGGTTTGTTTATACCAATCGTAGTTCAGGTCATCATACGAGCGGCCTTTTCGGACATTCGGACTCATGCCAATGCTATGTAGCACAAAGTCCATTGGGCCACCAAGTTTCTCCTGTGAATCCGCAAAGAGCTTTTCAAGATCCGCATCACTGGTGGCATCCGCAGGGATGATCGACGCATTTATCTCTGAAGCCAACTGGTTGATCTCGCCCATGCGCATTGCCACAGGCGCATTCGTTAAGACTATCTCCGCGCCTTCCGCATGCGCCAATTCGGCAACTTTCCATGCAATGCTTTGCTCATTCAATGCACCAGAAATGATGCCGCGTTTTCCCTTTAAAAGTCCGTGTGCCATTGTAGATGTTTCTGTAGGGGCGAAGATAGAAGTATGAAGGGCTTTTCGATGGTCAAGTAATATGACCCGTTTGTTGATGTGGAAATATACGGGTATCTTGAGCCATCAAACCAGCTTTAGATGCTTAGAATTTCTGCCTTTTTCGGCGCTTGTTGTGCCGCTACGACCCTATTTGCCCAATGCGTAACGACTTTCCCCGCAAATGAGCCGTTCACCAGCTTTACAACAGGTACACCTGGCACCTTGGAGAACAATTGGATCAACACCAATGCGGATGATCTCGATTGGTGGGTAGATAAGAATGGTACCCCCACGGCGAATACTGGCCCTATCGGCGATCATACGTCCAATAGTACTTCGGGGACTTATATGTATGTGGAGTCCACCGGTGGTGGAAATACGCCGAATAAGACCGCGGTACTGACATCTCCATGCTATCAACTTTCTGGTGTTACCTCACCTTACGTAACGTTCTGGTACCATATGCGTGGAGCACAATCGGGTGCACTGTTCGTGGATCTGAACCTGAACGGTTCTGTTGTATCCAATGTTTGGAGCACCAGCGGCAACCAAGGCTTGTATTGGAAACAAGGTTGGATCAACCTTTCGAGCTATGGGAATTTGGTCAATACGCGTTTGGTCTTCAGGGCGGTTACTGGTAGTGGTGAAACCAGCGATATCGCGATCGATGATGTGTTCGTTGGGAGCTTGGTTCCAATTGTAGGCTGTAGCGAAACAACTGCAAACAACTATAACGCGAATGTGAACATCAACAACAACTCGTGCGATTACTCCTGCCCAGCCGGTCAAAGTCGCATCAGGATCGATATCGTAAAGGACAACTATCCACAGGAAACAACTTGGACGCTTAAGGAGGGTTCAACAAACCTAACGATCGCCAGCGGAACTTCGATCGGTGCTACGATCTGTGTTCCGTCTGATGCGTGCTTGGTGTTCCGCATTAACGATACAGCAGGTGATGGCATCTATCACAGCACTTACGGCTATGGAGGTTATTGGCTCTATTCCGATCAGACACTGATCCTGGCCGGAGGAGTATTCGGCTCATTTGAAGAAACGACGTTCAATTGTCCTGCTGGATTTGCGTGTACTTCTCCTTTACCATTGACACTTGCGCCAGTTGGCACAACATTTCCGGTTACGCTGGCCACCAAGACCACTCCGAGTATTGAGGCGTGGTACGACTTTACCCCGCCGGAACCTGGGTCTTACACCATTTCGACCTGTGGATCCAACTCATGTGATACTCGGCTCTGGGCATATGATATGGCCTGCAATCAGATCGTGCTGAGCAATGGCGTTGAAGGTGCAACATTCGCAGACGATAATGAAGGAGGTTGCGGAACCCAGGCTGTGATGACAGCCAATTTTCCGGCTGGCCTGGTGCACCACCTCCGCATCGGCGATAATGCTGGTGACTGTAATGACCAGATTACTTTTTCCATTATTTACAATGGACCAGTAACAGGTTGTATGGATACGGAATCATGCAATTACGAACCCTTGGCTACAATTCCTTGTAATGATTGTTGCTATCCGTGGGGAGATCCGCTTTGCGTAACCGGACCCGATCTGGTCATGAACCAAAGTGCTCTGGCCAGTAGTTTAAGCTTAAGTACTGTGAACATTACAGACGCTTGTGCCCCAGTTGAAGGATGTACCCGGGCGCTTGGCGTAAGGAATGTTCTGCGATTTACCACCAGGATCGATAATATCGGAAACGAGGATTATTACATCGGTAACCCTACGGCTCATCCGGAGATATTCGACTTCGATAATTGCCATGGGCATGCCCACTATGCCGGATATGCGGATTACTTGCTATTCGATCCCAGCGGGAATACGATCCCAGTAGGATTCAAGAACGGTTTCTGTGTGATAGATGTGGGATGTAACCCAGGGTTTACGGGCCAGTATGGATGCAGTAACATGGGGATCAGCAAAGGGTGTTATGACATATACGGATCTGGAACAACGTGCAATTGGATCGACATTACGGACGTTCCTGCTGGACAGTATACACTGGTACTTCGCACCAATTGGCAGCAAGCTCCGGATGCTTTGGGAAGACACGAATTGGATTACTCCAATAACTACGCACAGGTCTGTTTGAACATTGCACGTGATGCGCAGAATGTGCTCTCCTTTACTGTTGCAGGCACATGTCCACCTTTCACCGATTGTCTTGGACAGCCCTATGGCGATGCACGATTCGATTGTGCAGGTACTTGCGCAGGCACTACTAAAATGGGTGACCTTAATGCAGATGGTAACCAAACACAGCCGGATGCGCAAGCTTATGTCCAAGCAATTCTGGGGGATGATATTTCACCAACGAATTGCAATGATCTGAACGGAGACAATGTGATCACCGTTACGGATGCCGCGTTAATGGCGAACTGCTACAATCAGCAACATACGCACGACCAGATCGGACACGTCCTGCATTACCACCCGTGGTGCACCTTCCCACGTGGCTGGACAGATACTGGAGTTAATGTGGACCTTCAACTCGGCGCAGTGGACCCTATTGCTAAAACGGTGGATATCATGATCCGTAACCCAACAAACCGTGTAATGGGCTATGAATTCGAAATGAGCGGCCTCACGATCCAAAACGTCCAGAATCTTGTACCGAGCCTGATCGGTGATATTGCAATGGAATCCTCGTTGGGTGGTACCAAGGTGATCGGTTTATCGTATATCGATAGCTCAATGGCGAAGAATACTGACCTTGTACCGTTATGCCGGATCACTTATCTCAACCTCACGGACCTGAACATCTGCATCGCCAGCATAACGGACATCGTGAACGAACAAGGCAATAACGTGCTTACCACCATAACCGGGTCATGTGCCATTACGCCGAACACTGTGACCATTAGCCCTAAGATCTGGTTGGCCGGTCCCTATAGCACCGCTACCCATTTAATGAATGATCAACTTCGCACTGCGTTATTGATCCCTTTGACAGAACCTTACACCGGTCTTGGTTTCACCCATGTGAACGGTGGCGGCGGAGAACAGACCAGCAGCGGTGTATTAGCTGTTACAGGTAATAATGCCATCGTGGATTGGGTAATGGTTGAAGTACGATCCACAACAGCTCCTTTTGCCGTGATCGCCACAGCAAGTGCCTTGTTGCAACGCGATGGTGATGTAGTGAACAAGAACGGCACTTCAGCAGTGCAGCTGCAAGTTCCCGATGGTAATTACCAAGTGTCGATACGACACAGAAATCACTTGGGCGTTATGACCTTGAACCCGGTAGCCTTATCTGCAACCACATCGGTAGTTGACTTCAGAACCTCCACGACCAGCACTTGGGGTACGAATGCGCGGATGACGAAAGACAGTAGATCCATGCTTTGGAGCGGTAATTCCGTTAAGGACGGTGTCCTGAAATACACTGGCACGAGCAATGACCGCGATCCGATCCTTGGTATCATTGGAGGTACAGTACCAACCAATACCATAGCCGGATACTATTTCGAGGATACGGATATGAACGGTATTGTGAAATACACCGGTGCACCGAACGATCGTGACCTGATATTGGAGAATATCGGGGGAATAGTGCCTACTAATACAATTTCGCAGCAATTGCCCTAATTGAATTGGTAAGGCATTTGAATTGGCCGCATTGTCGAAAGGTGATGCGGCCATTTTGTATTCCGATTACGTTGTAATGAACGACCTTTGTAATACACGAATTCAAGACCACGATGGCCACAGATCTGAAAGAAGTACTGATCAACGGAAAAAAGGCAAGCCCTGCGCTACCGTTAGAAAAAAAGAATTTCTTGATCGATATTGACGGTACCATCAGCGAGGATATTCCGAATGAGGAACCTGAACGGATGGTGGATGCCGCATTATTCGATGGTGCCTTGGAGACATGCAATAAATGGTATGAAGATGGACATATCATTACATTCTTCACGTCACGATTGGAAGAACATCGTGAAGTAACCACGGCATGGTTGGATAAGCACGGTTTCAAGTATCACGGTATCCTATTCGGTAAGCCGCGAGGGGGCAACTATCATTGGATAGATAATCACATTGTTCGTGCAACGCGCTACAATGGGAAATTCACTGAACTTGTTGAAAAGGAAGAGATGGTCGAAGTGTTCAAGGAACACTGAAAATGAACGTGCTCCCGAGGTTTATACTCATCTTTCTATTCGCGCTGATCTCCGTACCGCGAACAGCGGCGCAGTACGTTCTCGATACGGTGCCAGAACCAATGCCCAATGCTAATTTGCTGCGCGAAGGACCAACCTTTCTGAACCAGATCAAATTCTCGCCTATCCGTATTTTCGACCCTTTCAATCCAGGGTTCGAGGTGAGTTACGAACGTATCTATTCACGTTGGTCCACACAAGTTTCCGTAGCACTATTGGCAGATCCTTTGAAAATTACCGGTCACGATAAGTACAGCGGCGTAAGACTCGCAATTGAACAGAAGTACTTTTTCATTCAGTCCAGAAAGATCAGACCATACGTTTCGTTGGATCTTGTTCAACATCAGATCACAATTCATAGAACGGATCAATTCAGTCCTTATCCGGATGGCTATTTGTATTCCGATGACTCCACCTACTACGAAGTGTATACGGATAGTTATCGCATTGAAAAGCAAATGGTAACGGTCAACACGAAGATCGGTTTACAAGCAAACCTCGGGAAAGTGGTCTTGGACTTCGGTATTGGTGTAGGGTTGAAGTTCAAGACCGTTCAACACTTTGAACGGACCAATCTTTCGCATTCACTTGTTCATGGAAAGGATCCAACGCTATCCTTAGCTACCACTGAGAGAGGGCGATACACCACGCCTAATTTGCCCCTGAATCTGAAAGCGGGATTGTTATTCTGACCTTATCATTTTCCCCTGTTCGCGCCAAGCGCTCATTGATCCAACTGAATTCTGAGCGTGATCCGTTCTGCGTTCCGAATGGGGTTACCCAAGGTCATAGATCTCTCGAATAAGCTTCATTTTCTGTTCGAAGTCGATCTTAAGATCGATCAACTCTCCAGTACGTATATCGAATACCCAACCGTGTATGGATGGCATACCGGAAGCGATATAGGCTTTCTGCACAACAGCTGTCTTGATAACGTTGATGCATTGCTCTTCGACATTCAATTCCACCAATCGGCGATAGCGCGCATCTTCATCCGAAATGGAATTCAATTCATTTCGATGTATCCTGTACACATCGCGGATGTAGCGTAGCCAAGGATTCAGAATGCCGAGATCCTGGGCTTTCATGGCTGCCTTAACGCCTCCGCAGAAATAATGACCACAGACCACAATGTGCTTCACTTTCAAATGGGCTACAGCATATTGAATAACGCTCAGTGAGTTCAGATCGGCGGAACCAACAACATTCGCAATGTTCCTGTGAACGAATACCTGACCTGGTCGTGCACCCATAAGTTCTTCGGCTGTGGCTCTACTATCGCTGCAACCGATGTACAGGATCTCTGGATTTTGACCTTCTGCCAAGTGCTTGAAGAAGTCCTTGTCAGAAGCTTCTTTATCCTTGATCCACTTTTTGTTATTCTCGAATACTTGCTTGTAGAATTCCATGTGTCGCTCTGTTTCTTTTAGTACTCAACCTAGATAATGCATTAGCAAATCTACAGCGGCCATACGTGCAGGTAGATCTACCGTGATCAACTTGCCCGTGAACATAAAAGTGGGGGCTCTTGTTCTAAGGTAGTTAGGTCCCCTCCCTGTCCTCTTCTAACCTAACGTAAAGTTCATCGGAAGGATGTATCGCACACGGACCGGCTCACTATCTTGGGTCCCAGGTGTCCAGTCCGGCATCAATTCCAGAACACGCCAAGCCTCATAATCCAAATAAGGATCAGCAGAACGTTTAATGCATTGCGTTTCCCATTTGCCTGCCTCTGTAATTATGGCTTCCACATACACTTTACCCATGATGCCTGCTTCTTTTGCTTCTTGCGGGTATCGCACCGTTGTACCGAGAAATTTGTAGAGTTCGTCCAAACCGCCTTTGAATTCAGGTTGAACTTGTACCTTCGTTGTGTCAGGTGGCACCAACCTGCCATCGGTTATTTTGCTGGCACAACTCGTATAAACAAGCTTGTCGAAATTCCGTTCTGCCAGCAGTTTGCCTTTATGGTCGTAGCTCCGCCAAACGCCTACAGGGTATTCTCCACGGTAATGCTTTTCATCCATAGGCTTCCCTTTCGGATATTCGGACAGCATATATGACGTCACGGAATCTTCCGTCAGGCTGACCACTTCCATGTATTTGGCATTTTGCTCATCCACTTGGAATGAACGACCAAAGTCCTTGAAATACGTGGTATCCTGGGCAACACATGCAACGGAGAACGCGGCATGCAAGAATAGAACAACTGGAATTTTCATGCTAACGAACCTACACGGATCATTGAATGTTTCTTTGTGCACTACGATAGTTGATTACCGTCGCGAATTATCACGCCGTTCCTTGTGCTGCTTTCAGTGTATTCAACAATAAACTGGTAATGGTCATAGGCCCTACTCCGCCAGGAACCGGACTGATCCATGAACATTTTGGTGCTACTTCATCGAATTTTACGTCGCCGACCAATCGGAAACCGTTCTTGCGAGAGCCGTCTGCGATCCGGTGGATGCCCACGTCGACCACCATTACACCATCTTTCACCATATCAACTGTGATGAATTCCGGATGTCCGAGCGCAACGATAAGAAGATCCGCTTCCCGTGTTATCGCAGCTAGATCTTTAGTGCGACTGTGCGTTAAGGTCACCGTGCAATTCCCAGGATCCGAATTGCGGCTCATTAAGATGCTCATGGGTGTGCCAACGATGTTGCTACGACCAACTACCACACAATGCTTACCTGCGGTCTCAATACGATAATGTTTCAGCAATTCCAAAATGCCGCTTGGTGTTGCAGGTAGGAAACCAGGCAATCCCAACGTCATATTCCCAACGTTCTGCGGGTGGAATCCATCCACATCCTTGCGAGGGTCGATGGCCATGATCACATGGTCTGGATCGATATGAGAGGGCAAGGGTAGTTGAACGATGAAGCCGTCGAGCTCCATATCCCTGTTGAGCTCCTTTATCCGAGCCAACAATTCATCCTCGTTCGTACTTTCCGGTAAACGGATCAAGGTACTGTGGAAACCAACACTCTCGCAGGCTTTCACTTTTGCATTCACGTATGTCTTGCTAGCTCCATCATTGCCCACAAGCACTGCAGCCAAATGGGGTGCTCTCCCTCGTTTTTCCTTTACTTCTTTAGCATACTTAGTAATCTCGTTGCGTATGGCTTCGGACGCGCGATTTCCGTCCAATAGCTGGTATTTGGCCACTTCTGTCATCTGGGGATGAAGATAAGAATGAAGTCCACAGCGCTAGGTGACGCATGGTAATTCAGCTGAACGGCCGATCAGCTACCAACCGGTCCTTTTCTTTAATCCGGTGATGTGCGCCATGTGATGGTTCGAATGCCATACATAGAGTTCCAAGGCTTCGCTTAAGGTGATCTCGCGGTTCTGTTCAGGGTGTACAAAGACCTTGTCAAATTCAGTCGGAGTCATGCTCTTCAGCAACACCACCCAGCGCGCATGCGTACCGGCAATGATCTGTAACGAAGGTTCCACTGGCATAGAGCGTGCATCCGTGTGCTCCGCCCACAATGCTTCTTTGTATGGTTTGATCACGGGCTTTTCTTCTGTTAACGCAAGTTTGAAGCGTTGCAAACTTTGACCGTGGCTATCCGCGATATGATGTACCAATTGCCTAATTGTCCAGCCTTCAGGACGGTAGCGTGTGTCCAATTGAGCATCCGCTAATTGATCGACCTCTTTGCGCAATACCTGCGGAAAGGCGCTGATCACTTCGATGCATTCGACTATACGCTTCGGTGTTACAGCCTTTGTGCCGCGAACGAATTTGCCGATCGGGTATTTTAATTGTTCGAGTGTGTCCGTGGCCATGATCTATCAAAACTAAGTCCAACCGCACTACTATTTTTTCACCGCATACTTAAGCAAGAACTCCATGCCATCCAGAACTTCTATGTCGCTAAAGTGAAAATCGCCTTTGTTGTATGTGATTATGGCGTTGCACTTCGCATCAACCGCCGAATAGTACTCGAAACCATCTTCGATGTCCAACACTTGTTTGTTGGCCATGGTACGCTGGGCGCATAGCTCGTTCATGGTGGTTATCTTCAGTTTCTCCACCAACAACTCAGCCTTTTTACGTGCAAGCTTTGCACCGTTCTTCTTCTCTGAATAGTAGTGCGCAATAGCAATGCACAGCGGTGATGTATAAACGTGGAACCGCTTATCGTCGCATAGGCTCAATACCCGTGCACATTCGGTAAAACGTGGATATTCGTTACACAGAACGGTAACAAGAACGTTGGCATCCAAAAAGATGCGCATGATCACTTACGACTTTTGAAGTATCCCTTCTTGACGTTCTGCTCAGCACTGTTCTTACGAACGTACGTTGCTTCACCTTCCGCAACTAGATTCACCCAATCGGAAACGGGAAGTTCATCAAGCGAACGGTACTGCTTACTAATGACCTTACTAAGCAAGAACTCCGTAAGCCGCGATAAGCTGATATTATTGGCAGCCGCGAACTCCTTAGCCTGTTCTATGACCTGCTGATCGAAGCTGAGTGTGATCTTGGAATCCATGGGTGAGATGTTTATACGACAAAGATAGTTGTTTGATACGTAATAAACCACCCACTTACTTCACCACCTCTAATTTACCACCTGTGAGGCGGCCGTCCTGTTCAACCTTCCAGTAACGTCGGCCGGTAGTCCGCATGCTCGTTGTTTCATTCAGCGTTCCCGGGCGCGTAACACGGCAGTCGTAATCGATGGTCCCGATTTCTCCGGTACTCCAAATGCTATGTGTCGTCCAGCTATAACGCTTCAAATCTTGGTCGATGTCTGGTGTGTCATGCAAATGCACAAGGTCAAGTATGCGACTTGCACGGCGATCGTAGCTGAGTAAATAGGACAATGTGGCAGTACCCGTGGCGTCGCCTAGTGATATGATCGAATAGATGATGGTGTCGGAAAGGACGACGGTCGTATCCACATAGGCGTGGACCTTCAGCACCCATTCAGGAAGTGAATCGAAGGCCGTGGTATAATGCAAGTCGGTCGAGTCAAGTCTTTCCTGGTGAAGCAACTTATCCTCTAATGTTTGCGCCTTTACCCTAACAATGGCACCCCAGAGCAGTAATATCAAGATTGGGGCACGACCGATGAAGAGCGAAACACTGATCATCTGATTTTCTAATTGTCTTATTTTCTGATCGTCTGATCAACACTACCGCCGCATACCCTGCGCCTGTTGCATCCGTTGCATCATCGCTTGCATTTTGCTCTTGTCGCCCATCATCTTCATCATCTTGCGGGTTTCTTCGAACTGCTTCATGAGCTTGTTCAACTCGGGTACGCTGGTTCCGCTACCAGAGGCTATACGCTGGCGGCGACTACCGTTGATGATGGATGGGGTTTTGCGTTCGGCGGGCGTCATGCTATTGATCATCGCCTCGATCCCTTTAAATGCATCATCCGGGATATCCATGTTCTTCATTGCTTTGCCCACACCCGGGATCATGCCCATGAGGTCTTTCATGTTCCCCATTTTCTTGATCTGGCCGATCTGGTCCAAGAAATCATCGAAGCCGAACTGATCTTTTGCGATCTTCTTGTTCAACTCACGGGCTGCCTTTTCATCGAATTGGTCCTGCGCACGTTCCACAAGTGAAACCACATCGCCCATACCCAAGATCCTGCCGGCCATACGGTCCGGGTGGAACTCGTCGATGGCCTCCATTTTCTCACCGGTACCGATGAATTTGATCGGCTTATCAACCACGCTGCGAATGCTCAACGCCGCACCGCCGCGTGCATCACCGTCCAACTTGGTCAGCACCACGCCATCTATATTCAAACGCTCATTGAAGGCCTTGGCCGTGTTCACCGCATCTTGTCCGGTCATGGCGTCCACAACGAACAAGGTCTCTTGCGGCTTTATGGCTTTTTTCACCCGCGTGATCTCGTCCATCATGGCCTCATCTATCGCCAAACGACCGGCGGTATCGATGATCACCAACGTGTGCCCGTGTGTCTTTGCGTAGGCAACTCCCTTCTCAGCAATGCTGACCGGGTTCTTGTTCTCGCGATCACTGAACACCTCAATATCCAATTGCTTGCCCAGCGTTTCCAACTGGTCTATCGCCGCAGGACGGTAAACGTCGCAGGCTACCATTAACGGTTTGCGTCCCTTTTTCTTTAGGTGGTTGGCGAGCTTCCCCGTGAATGTGGTCTTACCGGAACCTTGCAAGCCGCTCATCAGGATCACCGTAGGGTTCCCGCTCAGATCGATGGCTTGGTTCCGACCGCCCATCAGCTCCGCAAGCTCGTCATTCGCTAGCTTGATCAAAAGTTGTCCGGGGCTCACGCTGTTCAACACGTCCTGCCCAAATGCCTTTTCCTTCAGCCGGTCGGTAAAGTCCTTTGCGGTCTTGAAGTTCACGTCGGCATCCAGAAGCGCACGGCGCACTTCCTTCATGGTTTCGGCAACGTTTATCTCCGTTACTTTCCCTTGGCCCTTTAATACTTTGAACGCCCTTTCGAGCTTATCACTGAGGTTATCGAACATCTGCTTAGCTAGTGTAGATCGCGAAGGTATGGATAGGAGACTAGTGCTTAATGGGCGGAATTTTCATCCGTTGAACCGAGTCCATACGTTATTCGGGACTTCGGGCGTTATTTCACTATGAAACGCCTTGCTTTCGTTCTCGCGATCGTCCTCTTTCTGGCCTCGTGCGCTTCTAGGCATCTCACAGCTCGCAAATGCAATGGCAAACGCGGTGTCCGCACGCCAATGGGCTTAATGTAATGTCGTTTTCAAATGTCCTTCGCGACGAGCTAGTTATGTTTGTTGTCCGATCGAACACGAATGAAACGACTTATCATCATTACCGCATGTATTGCAATGGTCTTCTCATTGCACGCTCAACAAACACGCGTTCTCTTCCTTGGGAACAGCTATACCGCCTTTAACAGCCTTCCGAGCCTTACGCGCCTCTTAGCGTTGTCCTTAGGCGACACGATCGAAGTAAGTAGCAACACGCCCGGTGGTTACACCTTCAATGGTCATTCTACGGATCTTACTTCGATGACGCTTATTCAGCAGGGGAATTGGGATTATGTAGTGCTCCAAGAGCAAAGTCAGCTCCCCTCCTTTCCTCCATCTCAAGTTAATACGGAATCACGGCCGTATGCGCAGGCTTTGGTAGATAGTATTCGCTTTTATTCACCTTGTGCGGAACCAGTTTTTTATATGACATGGGGAAGGCAGAATGGTGATGACGCGAATTGTGCTTCATGGCCACCTGTATGCACTTACGAGGGAATGCAGAGCCAATTGCGCATTTCCTACTTGAGCTTTGCAGAAGAGAATATGGCATGGTGCGCACCAGTTGGGGCGGCATGGGCACAAGTGAGGGAGCAGTATCCGATGATCAATTTATATAACGCCGATGGCAGTCACCCGAGCGTCGAGGGGTCTTACCTCGCTGCATGTACTATTTATAGCACTATGTTCGGAACATCCTCCGTTGGAGCTTCCTACATTTCGTTGGTAGCTGCGGATACCGCCAGTACGCTCCAGCAGATCGCAAGTGCGTTGGTGCTTGATAGTGCCGCTACATGGAATATTGGCGCAAGTGATCCGGTCGCCTCGGTCTTCGTCGATGATAATAACGGTTTGGATGCACAATTTTCACAGACTTCAACGAATGCAACAAGTCACCTTTGGGACCTGGGTGACGGATCCACTTCAACCGAAGATGCCTTCACGCACACCTATGCGCAGCCGGGTTCCTATACGGTGATCTACACTGTTACAGATGCTTGTGATCGAACCGATACCGATACCCTGCAAGTGACCGTTGTCGTTTCCGGTATAAACGAGTTTCGAGAAGAGCAGCTGACAATAACACCAAATGGGTCAGGAATAATCGTGAAGAACAATGGTAGTACGGGCACTTTCCAGCTATTTGACTCCTCCGGAAAACTAATGAATTCGTTCAAATTGAAGGTCAGTGGAATGCTCAATATTCCACTGACGGATTCCGGAACTTATCTGTGGAAATTTATCGACTTGAATGGGACTCAGGCAGCTGGAAAAGTTGCTAATATCAACTAGCTGCACCAGCGAAGATCAAAGGACATCATTGAGACTCCAATCGTAGTCCAGATACTTCACTTTGGCATTCTCATTGATCTTGACAGTGCTGTACTTGTTCAGGTATTGGAAAAGTGACCCTTCTTTCGTGAAGTCGCCAACGAACCAATCGAAAATGGCACTCAGTTCAACCGAAGACCCTGTGATCTTGTTGTATTGAGCGCTATTGATGAATTGCTTGGTTTGATCTGTGAGTTGTTGTTCAAGCTTCTCCGCTGTATAGGCTTCGTTGCGTAACGGCGGGCATGAACCGCTAGCACAATTGATGGCAAAGTGGATCCGTGGTTCACCCATATTGCGCAAGATCTCGTGTTCGACATCATTTAGGCTTAACTCTTTCTTGCCTACCATGAACTTGGTCGCGTGCCAAACTGAATTAAATCCCGGAATACTCAGTTTCGGATCAAGGTCGCGGATGCTGGCGACCGGGTAGTTATCGACGATCAATTTCACTGTTTGCGCATTGTACAGGTTGATATAATACGCCAGCTTCTGTTGTTTGGTCCATGCATCCGTCGGTACATTATTGGTAAGTGAAACACAATATGCTTCGAGCTTGAGCTTATCCTTTACCATGCCTTTGTAATCGACCAATGAGCCTTTGACATGGGCTTTTACCAATTCATTCCATGCATCATGCATATTAACCGGAGCAAGTGATGCAGCTTCCATTGTGCTGCCTTTATCCAAGGTATTTGATGCTGATGGTGGCGATGGTTGCTGGCACCCCATCATTGCCGTGGTAAGGAAAGCAGTGAGTAGGTTATTCATTGTTCTACTATGCAGGATCAATGTACAGATAGCTCCAAAGTCGTTCCATCTCCTTTACCTGACAAACGCTGGAGATTTTCACGCTACGACAAAGTTCCCACGATGATCCCGGATTTATCTACCTTTGCGGCGTCTTAGAATAGTTAAGACATACCCCAAGCGCCCTGCTTTCCACGTTGGCACACACCAACACAAGATCTGTCCAAGGCGCCATCCCCAGCGGATCATTGCACGCCGGACAAGTAGAAAAGGGGCTTTTTCAAACACACTTACAACGGTGTTGATCAGGGACAATGACCTGAAAACACCAAACCATTCCCGCGCAGGGATTCATTCTGCGCACATACATATGGAACGTACTACGTTCAACGACCTTGGGCTTATTGAGCCCATTCTTAAAGCACTTCAGGAAGAAGGCTACACACACCCCACTCCTATCCAGGAACAAGCCATTCCGCACCTAACGAAAGGTCGGGATCTCTTGGGATGTGCCCAAACAGGTACCGGAAAAACGGCTGCCTTTGCTATACCGATCCTGCAAGAACTGCATGAGAAAGGCATTCCGGCCAATAGGCGCCCTATCCGCACATTGATCCTGACCCCTACGCGCGAATTGGCGATCCAGATCGGTGAAAGCTTCGCGGCATACGGTAGACACCTTGCACTTAAACATACCGTGATCTTTGGTGGTGTGGGTCAAAAGCCGCAGACCGACGCGCTTCATCGCGGTGTTGATACAGTGGTTGCCACTCCCGGACGATTGCTCGACCTGATGCAGCAAGGATTCATCCACCTGGATAAACTGGAGATCTTTGTACTGGATGAGGCCGATCGCATGTTGGACATGGGGTTCATCCATGACGTAAAAAAGGTGATCGCCAAGTTGCCGAAGAAGCGCCAGACATTGTTCTTCAGTGCCACAATGCCGAATGAGATCGCGAAGCTTGCAAGCAGTATTCTTACCGACCCGATCAAAGTTGAAGTTGCTCCTGTGAGTAGCACGGCGGAGACCATTGATCAATCACTTTTCTATGTGGACAGAACTGACAAGAACAAATTACTTGTGCACTTATTGGAGGATGATACGATCAAAGAAGCATTGATCTTTACACGTACCAAACATGGCGCGAACAAGGTGGCGAAGATCCTTGTTCAAGCAGGCCATGGTGCTGAGGCGATCCACGGAAACAAGAGCCAGACCGCACGTCAGAACGCACTCAAGAACTTCAAGGACGGAAAGATCCGGGCGTTGGTCGCTACGGATATTGCTGCACGCGGCATCGATATCGATGGGTTGAGCCATGTGATAAATTTTGACATTCCGAACATTCCAGAGACTTACGTGCACCGTATTGGACGTACCGGACGTGCCGGTGCATCGGGCAAAGCGCTGTCATTCTGCGATCACGAAGAGAAAGCATATCTGCGGGATATTACGCGATTGATCAAACGGGATATTCCTGAAGCCAAGGAGCATCCATTTCCGATGATCGGCGGACCGAAGAAGGCGGAGAAAGAAGTTCGCGAACCGCGCCAACCTCGTGGACCGGGCAGATCCGGAGGGCCTAAGCCACAAGGGCAACGAAACGATCGTAACACTCGGTCCGAACGACCTGCGTCCGGCGAAAGCAGACCAGCACGCAATCCACGCGGACAACGACCAGAGCGCGACCCACAGAGTAGGCCCCAAGGCGAGCATGCTTCAGAGCGCCCACGTGCGGAACGTCCAGCCGGTGACCGGGACCCACAACGCGAACGTGGCCCACGCCCGGAACGCGGACCTAGGCCGGATCTCGGTCCCCATTCAGAACGTATACCTCGTAACGAAGGCGACCGCACGCCACGTCTTGAGCGCACACCACGCAGGGAGGGAGACCGCCCGGAACGCTCTCGAAATGATCGTGGGCCACGCCAAGAATGCAACCGCGGGCCACGTCCAGAACGCGGCAACGACAACAGTAGTAATCCGGTGAAAGAACAGAATCCACCAGCAGCCTCAATCCTAAGCAAGCCGGATTATGCGCAACTGAGCAAGGATCTTTTCGGTGAGGACATTACCAAACCCAAGAGAAAGAAGGACGATACGAAAGGTGGATTGCGCGGGTGGTTCAAGAAGAAGTAGAACGGTTAACTACCTGTACACAAGAAAGCCCGGGTAGATCCGGGCTTTCTTGTTGGCTGGGCGCTGTTCGGTCAGGCCGCAGCAACTGGTGCTTGTTCTGCAGCAGCAGCACGCTCAGCCTTCAATTCGGCTTGCAACTGCTTACTGGTCTTACCAGTGCCATCGTGCCGCCATCCCGGTGGACCGAAAATGTACATGAACTTCGCTTTGAAGGTCGGGGCTTGTTTCACATCACGCCAGATCTCTTTGAACTCGAACAAGTTGTGCGTGAGAGCACTGTATGTATCCGGATCATGGCTGATCCCGAAATTGGCTTTTACGCCTTTGATCGGTTCTTGCCAAGTGCCGTATAGCTTATCCCAGATCACCAACATACCACCGTGGTTACGGTCCAAATACTCGGTGTTGCTGCTGTGATGTACCACATGTACGTATGGTGTATTGAAGATCTTCTCGTACCAACCCAAGCTCGGAACCAATTGACTGTGTAAGAAGAATTGATAGAATGAATTGATGATCAATGCCGTAGCGATCATGATCGGTTCGAACCCAAGAAGTGGCATCCACATCCAATAGATCGGCTTTACGAAGGTGATGAACCACCCGTTCCGGATGCTGATCGTAAGGTTGAACTTGCGCCCACTATGATGTGGTAAATGGGCGGCCCAAAGCACGCGTATGTTGTGTGCTAAGCGGTGGTGCCAGTAAAAATTATGATCATCGGCGATCATGCACGCGATCCAAGCCAACGCCCCGAAACCTAGTGTGGTGTAGCCCAAATACTCTTCGCGCAGCGGTGCAGCCCACCAGAACAGGAACATGTAGATCGTGATCTCGAATACGTTGGTGATCAATCGAATGGCCGTCGCAATTACGCCCATGACGAATCCAGCCCAACTCTCGCGCAGATCGAACAGGTCCTTTGCCCGGAAATACTCGATCAATATCAACGCAATGAAGATCGGATACACGTAATACGCACCGTAATGCTCGATCTCCAGCACAGGTAACTGCGCCTTCATATCTATCCACGCTTTTATTGGATTGAATGTCATGTCTATCTTTTGGGATCCGGAAGGTTCCGGTTGGCAAATGTATCTTCTTCGGAGAATAACAAATGTCATATAAAAAAGAAGCATATGTCATTCAACACTACGCCGATATTTGTACAATGCGAAATTCCGTATTCCAACTTGCTCTGCTTGCTTCACCCGTTCTGGCCCAAGTACCGATCAATGGCCCGATGCTTGGCTATACGGACATGTTCGAGGCAACTGTCTGGATGCAATGCCCTGGCCCCTGCAATGCACGGCTGGAATATTGGGAATTGGACCGACCGGATAGCATGCTGACAACAGCAGAGCAGCGTTCGCAACCATTGAATGCCAATGCGATGGATTTTGTGGTGGCACCACTCCTACCAGGCACAACGTATGGTTACAGGGTGTTATTGGAAGGCAAGCCCATCGATGTTGGGCAGCCACTTACGTTCAAGACACAACCGCTCTGGAAATTCCGATCGGCTCCACCGGATCTTACATTCGCTCTGGGTAGTTGTGCCTACATCGGTGAGCCGGTTTATGATAGACCGGGTAAACCGTACGGTAGCGGCTATGAGATCTTTGATGCGATTGCAGCTACGAACCCCGACCTGATGCTTTGGCTTGGTGATAATATGTACCTGCGTGAGCCTGACTGGGGTACCCGAACCGGCTACTTGCACCGCTATACGCATGCGCGAAGTACCCCGCAACTGCAGCGGTTATTACGCAGCACGCAGCATTATGCCATTTGGGATGATCATGACTTCGGATCGAATGATGCGGACGGTAGTTTCGTGAATAGCGCAATTGCAAAGGATATGTTCGATCTGTTCTGGCCCAACCCGACGTGCGGCGTAACAGGTGCGAATGGGATAACATCGATGTTCACTTATGCCGATGTGGATGTATTCCTTATGGATGACCGGACGTTCCGCGTACCCGGCGATCTGAAGACCTCTACCCCTGCCATGCTTGGGAACGCACAGTTGGACTGGCTTATCCGAGCCTTGAAATACAGCGATGCCACATTCAAAATAGTAGCTATTGGTAGCCCGGTCCTGAACCCCAATGCGGTGTATGAAAACTACGCTACCATGCCCGATGAACGCACAGAACTGTTGCGAAGGATCGAGGTCGAAGGGATCAAAGGCGTCGTATTCCTTACGGGAGATCGGCACTTTACGGAACTGACCGAACTGGATATTGCAGACGGTCGTAAACTATACGATCTTACATGCTCACCACTCACTTCCGGCCCATATTCACCAAAAGAAAAGAATGAATTGCGCGTGGAAGGATCCTTATTCACGGAGCGCAACTTTGCGACGATCGCGGTTACCGGAAAGACCAAGGAACGGGTACTGACCATACGCATATTTGATGCGGCAGGTAAGGAACAATGGTCCCACGCTATCCAGCAAGAGTGATCTGGAACAAGAATTACTTGTACCGACCCAGATAGACCAGATCTTTCAATGGTCTCCTATGCGTGCGCTTCAATTCGCGCCCCCGATAGGGCTCCTCAAGCATGTCTGCATTTCCAGGAAATCCAAGAGCCAATACACTTACAACATCCAAGGCTTCGGGTATTTGAAATGCTTGACGTGCTTGATCCGAATGGAACCCAGCAAGCTGATGTAAGCCCATACCCATTGAGGTGGCCTGTGCCGTTAGTTGCGCCAAAGCACCACCCAGATCATGTCGTGCGAAGTAATTCTCCTCGTCATTGTATGCCAAGTTGCGTTGCACCATGTTCAGGATCAGGATCGGCGCTTTATCCGCCCATGACCTGTTCATGCTCCACAGCGAATCCAACAGTGCTGCGTGCCCGTCTTGATCTTTTCGCGTGACCAGGAAACGCCACGGTTGTTCATTATGGCTACTGCTGGCCCAGCGTGCAGCCTCAAGAACCAGTTCCAGCTCTACATCGGTAACATCGCGATCGCTGAATGCACGGGGGCTGTAACGATCATTCAGCATTTGATGGATCCTAAGTTCACTGCGCCCGTTACTCTTCATTTCCACATCTTTCTTGTCCGTCATCCTCTCCATTTATCAAGAATACCATTCAACATTGATGCTTCTTTATTACTCAATTTTTCCTGATCGGATCGAGCTTCCGCTTTCATTGCAAGATCGATCTCTTCCAACAACGCAAGCCCGCTCTTGGTGATATTTACGAATACTACACGACGATCCGACTCACAACGCTCCCGATGAACCAGATCCTTGATCACCAACTTGTCCGTTAACCGTGTGGTATTCGGAGCCCTATCGATCATTCGGTCCCGAACATCGTGCATCTTCATTTTTCCTTTTCCACCACGCAGGATCCGAAGTATGTTGTACTGCTCCGGGCTTAACCCGAACGACCTGAAACGTTCAACCGCTTTGCTTCGCAGCCAATTCGCAGTGAACATGGTATTCAGCATTGCTTTTTGCTGTTCACTTTCGAATTTGCTTCGTAATTCGACTGAAATCTTGGGCATAGCCTTTGTTTACAACGCACTTTAGTTCGTTGTGGCAAAGATACGTTTACATTAAATCCCATGGAATGCAATTTCAGTGCGAAATACCAATTTGCATTAAGCATTATGAATTTGATCATCCAATGCCAGTTGAAGCGTTCGCCTTACCTTGCCGATCACAAGAAAACCTGCCCTAGCATATGAAATTGAATGCCTGTATCCGCTTAAGTTCAGTTGTGGCTATTCTGTTCTCGGGGTGCAATGCACCTTCGGATAATTCTGTTGATAATGTGCCTGTTCAAACGGAGCGTTCAGTACAGGAAGTGAAGCCTCCTGCTCCAGAGCAACACACGGATTCAACTCCGTTGGATCGCGACGAATGGCAGCGGCCGGAAGTCATTATCGGCATGGCAAACAGCGATCTGACCGGCATGATGTTCGGCGACCTGTTCGCAGGAGATGGCTATTTCACATGGAAACTTATAGATGCTGGCGCAAATGTGATCGCGATCGATACTGACCCGAAGAATATTGAAGCGCTGCAAACAGAGAAAAAAGCACGCGGCCTAAGCGATGAGCGACTTAAGATCCGGGCTGTGCCTGTGGGTGATCCCGGACTGAATGTTGATGAAGTGGATGTAGCGTTGCTCGTTCACAAATATTACGGCATCAAGGATAAAGAGGCTTATTTCGAACAACTCCGCAAGGGTATGCGCTACCCCAAATATCTTATGGTCGTTGATTGGCAGTATCGTGAAACGCCCATTGGGCCTTCGATGAGTGAACGGACCCCCACAAATGACCTGATGGAGGCATTGTTGAAATACGGATGGTCCGATGTGGGCGCCCATTCCGATAAGATCCCGTTCCAAGTGATCTTTTTCGCGAACGATCCGATGGAGGACATGTGAGCGATCCTTCAACCTTGGGCGTGCATCCTCCTTTCTTTTTCAGCGAGTTCCTTCTTTGTTGGTTCCACACCCAAGTATTCCAGGAACATCGTGGCCCATAGGATCTTTGAAAGTGCATACAAGATCGGTGTGCTCAACAATAAGGCTGATAGTATTGCGACGATCCTGGTCCATATCGCTGCATCAGGAAAAAGCACGATACAAGCAACATAAACGGACACACAGAGCATAATGGCCAAGGCATAGGAGACGTACATGGCACCAAAATAGAACCCAGGCTCACGCTCGTACTTTCTACTACAGACCGAACACACCCTATGAAGGTCTCCTGCTTTTGTTAGATCATACGGATTGCTCGAAATAAAAAAATCGCCTTCATGGCAATAGGGGCATTTGAAATTGACTATGCTGTACAGCTTAGTTCCCTTTGCGAACATTCTGTTGGTGCTTCTTGCCTACTTGTGGACCGCGAAGGTATGGCCAAGCATTACCGACATTAGGAGATATATCACAATGGTATTCGTCGCTTTTGAACGAGCAACGGCCGCTCGGAATTCCCGAACGGCCGTTGCCTACAGAGTGCAATTGAGATCACTCCCAGAACATCACCTTGAATTCAACACGGCGGTTCTGTGCGCGACCTGTAGAAGTCGCGTTATCACCAACAGGCTCGATCTCTCCGTGGCCAAATGACTTTAGACGAGCAGCACTTACTGCTTTTCCTTCCAAGTAACTCTTTACGGAAGCGGCACGCTGCTCGCTTAGCGTGAAATTCTTGGCATCATCTCCTTGGCTATCGGTATGACCATGGATCTCCAAGTTATACGATGGATTGTCGCTCATTACTCCAACAACTTGATCGAGTATGCTATAGCTCGTCTTTTTAATCGTGGCTTTTCCGGTTTCAAATTGTATACCGGTAAGTGCCTTTGCAAAAAGCTTCTTCACATCTTCATTGATCTCCGGGCAGCCCTTCATACTCGCAACACCTGCAACGGTCGGGCATTTATCCTGATGGTCCGCGATCCCGTCTCCATCGCTATCAGGGCACCCTTGCTTATCCGCAGGTCCTGCCTTATCCGGACATGCGTCCATTTCATCCGCAACGCCATCACCATCCCTATCAGGGCAACCATTGGTTGCTGCAACTCCAGCTTCGTCAGGGCACGCATCTTCTTTATCGATAATACCGTCCTTGTCGCGGTCATCTTCCGGATGAAGATTGATGCTGATACCATCGATGTAGTAATAAGCACGCTGATTGTCCGGACCTTCAACCATTTTGGTTTTTTCCATTCCAGCTGCGGGGAATGCTCCGATCACCAAGAACTTCTCGTCACCATCAGCAACAAATGTTCCTTTAACATCCACCCAATTCGCTTTGTCACCAAGAACTGCGGCGCTGGATACGTCTGCTGATTCGGTCAAGAAATGACGGTGGTTATATTTCAATTCAGTTGGTGACGCATAGGCTCCGATACCACTTACAGCACGGTCGCTGTTACCGGCCAGTTTTACTTTGAACGATACGTCGTATTTCTGACCAGCCGCAAGTGGACCAGTGAGTGCTGTCTGCAAATACTCACTGTACTGGTTCCACGCAGGTTTCAATGGATCTTCATCACGGCCGTTCAACATATGCTTCCAATTCGGGCGCATATCATCTTTCCACGCAACGAATCCGGCATAGTATTCGCCTTCTTGCGCAGCAGTGGCACCCAATTCATTGTCAGGTATACCTGTAGTGGTCTTACAGCTTTCCTTGCTGAAAACATCCACCGAGCCAAGATTCGCGTTGGACCAACCTAAAGCGCGATCCAATTGATCCCACGTCGTAACATTGGAACTGAGGCCTTCAAAACCACCATTGCTGATCAAGTTGGGGCCTTTGTCTTGGGCCATAAGGCCTAACGAGAATAACATCCCGGTCATCGTAAGTGTAACTATTCTGTTCATCGGAATTTGTAATTGAGGGTTGCTCACATTACCTGAGACGACTGGTATTCCGATCCGTCACTTCTTAATTCCGATGTTCTTCGAAAACTACATCTTTTCGCATTTAAGAACTATTCTTTTCCGACCTTCTCACGCACTGAGATGGAATCCAAATAAAAGAACGCATACCGATTATCAGCGCCTTCGATCAAGTTCACGGATTCACCGCCTACGTATGGAAAGGTGCCGATCACAAGAAATGATTCTCCGCCATCCGCAACGAATTCACCACGAATTTCCGTCCAAGCCCCTTTTTCTTTGATGATACCCTCCGTATAGACCTGCGGAACGACATCTATGAATTTACGATGTTGATGATCCATACGCTCTTCACAAAAATGTGCGCCGACCCCCATGATGCTTCTATCGCTATTACCGGCCAAGGCCACGTGGAACACCATTTCGTAGGTCACATTTTCCTTGAGTGGTTGGTTCAGTTGGCATTGCACGTATTCGGAATATTCATTCCATCCAGGCACGAAAACATCATCAGGATCGTTTGCATCGAAATTGTGACGAACATCATCCTTCCATGCAAAGAAACCCGCATAATTGGCGCCATCCTTTGATACCATGGTTCCGTAATCGTTCTCTGGAATACCTACCGTTTTGGCCTGAGCCTCGGGAACAAAAACATCACATAACCCGAGGTTTGCATTTGACCAACCTTCTGCATTCGGCAGTTGATCGAACGTTTTCACCGGTTTATCAAGCTGTTCAAAGGATCCGTTCGGAACCAGTTCAATGGTGGATTGCGCATTCGCTAACGCAAACGGCATGGTCGAAAGGCAACAGATGATTAAATTCTTGGTGATCATGCTTCTCAATTTCTTATGACTTTAGTTGATCCGGTCAGCGAAAACCTTACGGAACCTATCCAATTTGGGCCGGATCACCATTTGGCAATATCCCTGCTCTCCATTCAACGCAAAGTAGTCCTTATGGTAATTCTCGGCGGCATAGAACTCAACGGCAGGAACAACCTCAATAACCAACCGTCCGGCATAGGCACCGCTTTCATCCAGCTTTTTCATATATGCCATTGCGGTACGTTGTTGTTCATCCGTGTGATAAAAAATCACACTTTGGTACTGTGAACCCACATCTGCTCCTTGCCTGTCTTTGGTCGTCGGATCATGGGTCCCCCAGAATACTTCCAACAATTGGTCCAAAGACAGTATCGCCGGATCGAACACCACTTGTGCGACTTCTGCATGGCCCGTACTTCCTGTACATACTTCCTTGTACGTGGGGTTATTTGTTCGGCCGCCCATGTATCCCGAAGTAACTGAGATCACTCCTTTGAGTTCTTTCAACACTGCCTCGAAACACCAGAAGCAACCTGCACCCAGCGTAATGGTCTCTCGTAACATATTGATCTGTCGTTGGCTAAAAAATAAAAACTCCAATGTCTCTCGGTCCAAAATACACGGTATCGCACAGTTCGCGCAAAAGTAAAGGTTCCGGATCTCGTAAATCGCTCAGTTGGCAGCACCGTGTTGGAACTACTAAGACCAGGTTGAACAAGGCGTTCCAGGAGCTAGGGCCTACCGATCTTCTTCAATAATGCCTTTCCGATCCGTTCAACTACACCTACCACAAGTGCATTCCCCATAAAGAATGCTCTCCAAGCATCACTTGGCCCTTCCGTATGGTTGTCCGGGAACATGTTGATGCGTTCCAGTTCGATCGGCGTGAGTCGGCGATAGCGCTTACCATCCTGACAAACCACATGCTTGAAGCGCGATGCAGCATTGCCACCTTCGCCGGTTATGATGGTACGTGCCGGCTTATCCAATGGATCCGGAAATGCCATAGCCCCTTCAGAATACGTGTACTCGTGCCCATTGATCGCCGAAATACGCGCTGCACTTTTGGCCCCTTTCTGGTATTTCCACGCTTTCAGGTCCTTACGCGCTATGTAGAAATTGGCAGGCACTTCCTTTTCTGGTTGAAGAAGATCGCCCAACACCATGGGTTCTTCTTTGCTCAAGCTGGATACTTTGGTCGTGTAAACTTTGGCTCCGATCATAACCCCAGCATTCTTGAATGGCGATAAACCCTTGAACGAGCCGAATTCATTGGAAAGGAGCAACAAACTTTGATCAATATCCAAAGCGTCAACTTTGGTTTCTTCTTTACACGAAAATGCCTCGGCTAAAACGCCTTTCTTCCGCAGCCAGACCGTAGGATCCGATCTCTTGAGTGCTTCGAAAAGTGGCGTTGTGCGATGATAACCCACAAGGAAGACCCTTCGGCGTCGCTGCGGCATTCCATATTCTGCAGCATTGATCACACGCCACTCTATCGCGTAACCCAGAAGATCCAAGGAGCGCAACATGATCGCGAGATCCCTACCCCGCTGGCCTGTTGGTGAACCCAATAGACGATCCACATTCTCCAAGATCAAATAGGCCGGTGGTGTTTTCTTATCGCTTAGGATCCTATGGATCTGCCACCATAACACACCTTTCTTGCCTACTAGCCCTTTGGAACGATGCAAGGTACTTGCAACCGAATAGTCCTGGCATGGAAACCCACCTACCAGCACATCAAGATCAGGTATCTCTTCAATACCGATCTCGCCGATGTCCTTATTCGTATGATGTTCTTCACCAAAACGAGCGGCGTATATCTCAGAGGCGTGCTGCTTGCGCTTGCCAGGCTCCCATTGATTACTGAAAACCACACTGAAACCAGTTGCACTGCTGCTTGCCCGTTCCAGCCCAAGCCGAAATCCACCTACACCGGCGAACAGCTCTGCTACGCGTAATACCTGTTTTGAGGAAGTTTTCTTGGCCACGGCGGGCCGAACTTAGTAAAATGTGCTCCTTGCGATCAAGTTTTTCTTTGGTGATGCATCAACGCTGCGATGTGTAAAGTTGGCTGGAACAAACCGCTGATATAACTATGGACCCAAATTCCGATATGGAGACAGAGCCTATTGAGGGGTAAAAGGTGACTTTATCAGGATGACTGCTTAACATACATTTGACGCAGGTTTAACAGTGATACGAAATGACTTACCGACCTTTGCAGCGTTATACTGCATTATGGTTCTGTAATAATTAGAGATATGGCCCAGAAGGTTTTATTGGTTGATGATGAAGCAGACGTCCTGGAACTGCTGAAATACAATCTTGAACGGGAAGGTTTCCAGGTGACAACTGCGTTGAACGGTAAGGATGCGATCAAGACGGCTAAAGTGGATAAGCCTGATCTTATTGTCTTAGACATCATGATGCCTGGTATGGACGGCGTTGAAGTATGTACCCTGCTTAGACAGCTTCCTGAATTCAAGCATACGGTGATCACATTCCTGACAGCCCGTGGAGAGGACTATTCCCAGATCGCTGGATTCGAGGCTGGTGCGGACGATTACATAACCAAGCCTGTGCGACCAAAACTTTTCGTAAGCAAGATAAAAGCGCTGTTGAAACGCACGGGATCAAGTGAAGTTCCGGATCATGAAATGCTTGAAAGCAATGGTGTGCGAGTGGATCTTGAAAAGGTGATGGTCTACACCGATGGCAAGGAGCTTCAACTTCCCAAAAAGGAATTCGAGCTGCTCGTATTGTTGATGAGCAAGCCTGGTAAGGTGTTCAAGCGGGATGAGATCTACAATAGGATCTGGGGCAATGAACTTTTCGTTGGTGACCGTACGATCGATGTTCACATCCGCAAATTGAGAGAGAAATTAGGCGACGAACGGATCGGAACCGTAAAAGGCGTAGGCTATAAGTTCGACGCCTAAAGCATTTTATGCGTTTTATCTGTATTTAGTTGCCGTTCGCACGACAATTTCGACCTTTCCTCTAGTTCAGTTATTTTTTTGACCCGCATAGGCATCCTTCTATATGGTACACACGTCTACTGTACAACACAATGTCACGCTCCTACAAAATATCGCTGATACTCAAAAGCAAGAGCAGCCTACCCGTATACCGGGATCTGGAGAAATTGAGCGACCGTGAATTGGATGAACAGGTGCTTGAAATGGTCCGTAGAATGAAGGCCAATGAAAGCGCGGTAATAGCCCGAATGGTGCTTCGCCAACCAACGTTCAGCCTTAACTGAGATCAGGATCTCAAGATCCCGGATCTTTGTTGCTCAATTCTTTTCTTCCAGAATTTGGATCATATGGGTTCACGGTTATATTTGTCGCATAACCCTTCCTCATGAGCGACCAACATTTCGATGACCATTTCCCAGCTGAAGCTGAACAGAATGAGATCGGAGGGCCCGTGTTACTGGCCCTAATGACCTTGGGTATGATCGTGCTGCTTATTTGGGCACTCGGCTAGACCCTACCCTAACAATGCAAAGCTTGTGGTGAATTTCTTTCACCGAATAGCATTTTCAACATCTGGCTCATCTCCTCTTAAAGGGCAGAGTTATGCCTAGGAATGTAGTTGTACTACCTACTGTTCTTTTTAGGATCGCCAGCTCTATCCAGGTACTCATCCCGGCGCACGAGCATGAACCAATTTTCGGTCAGTTCCAAATACCCTTGTTCAAAACAGAACACATAATTGTTCCCCGCTTTGGTAATGTGGGTGTTGGTATGGTACATGAAACTGAATCCATGTTCCAGTAACTTCTCCCTGTGCACCTTGGTCTTCCCCTCAGCACCCGTATTCAGTTCAGATAGGATCCTGCGGTTCCGCTTCAATGTATTCACAACATTGCGGACATAGTTTATGCTGCTATTGTTCGCATGATAGTGAAAGAGATTTCGGCACGCATCTGAACAAAATCGTTTGTCCGTGCGACCTACGATCTTCTCACCACACTCCAAACAAACCTTATCGGCTAAGACTGGCATGATCCGAATGTAACAGGATCTTTCAGAATAGATGCCCCCGAACATCGGAATGGGGTGCAGAACATGCGAGCATTGAGTGTTGTATTACAAAACCACGCTCAAAAAGAAACCCCACAAGTGCAACGCACCAATGGGGTCCCTGATCAGAATGATCCGTTACTTTTTTGCTGCTGCTTTCTTTTTTGGCGCTGCCTTCTTAGCGGTAGCTGCCGGTTTCGCCACGGCTTTCAATTGAACTGCAGCTGCAGTCATTTTCCGCGCAGTTTCGGCTTTCCGCTTGGCGCGTGTGTCGCTTCTCTTGGCTACCGTTTTTCCGGTGCCGCTGTTCCCCTTGCGGAGTTTGGCTCGTTTTGTCGTCATGTTCGTCCTTGAAGGGTCGCAAAGTTAGGGATAACAGATCAGGCTGGGGACGTCGTTCTTATTTATTCCTGCAAATGCTTGAATCCAATGGTGTCATACTTTCATCATCAAGGCCAGAACCGGCGATATTCGATCCATCCAAGAAAATCGAGATGAACTTATCTATTTTCCCAACCTTTGCATTGACTCGTCCGTTAGAAAGCTTCTTCAATAAACCGCACTTTTGAACTCAGATCATGCCTAAAGAACCTTACTTGAAATGGCTCCACGAAGTTGAACTAAGTGATATCGAAACCGTTGGTGGTAAAAATGCCAGCCTCGGTGAGATGATCCAAAACCTCGGAAAGCTCGGGGTTGAAGTGCCGGGAGGATATGTGGTTACCGTTGCTGCTTACAAAGCGTTCATTGAACATAACGTGCTGGACCAGAAGATCCGGGATATCGTTGCCGGGCTTGATGTGGATGATATAGAGAACATCCGCCGCACAGGTCTTGCCGTGCGCACCTTGGTGAAGAACGGAAAGTTCCCTGAAGAGGTGTGGAAAGGGATCATGCAGCGGTACGATGAAATGTCCCAGAAATACGGACAAGAAGCTACCGACGTGGCCGTTCGTTCCAGTGCCACCGCGGAAGACCTGCCGGATGCCTCCTTCGCCGGCCAACAAGAGACCTTCTTGAACATCCGTGGGCACCAGGACTTGATCAGTGCCGTGCGGAACTGCTTCGCTTCCTTGTTCACCGATCGCGCCATTGTGTACCGCGAGAGCTTGGGATATGATCACTTCCAAGTGGGACTTTCAGTGGGCATCCAGAAAATGGTACGCTCCGATGTGGGTGCCAGCGGTGTCGCCTTCAGCCTCGATACCGAAAGCGGTTTCAAGGACGTGGTACTGATCAACGGCAGCTATGGTTTGGGAGAAATGGTGGTGCAAGGCGCTGTGAGCCCCGATGAGTGGCTTGTCTTCAAACCCACACTGGCAGAGGGATACACCAGCATCATTGAAAAGAAGCTGGGCTCCAAGGATCGTAAGATGGTCTACGGTGTTGAGCCCGGAAAGCCGACCTCGACCATCCCGATCGAGCGCGCCCAACGCAACCGCTTTTGTGTGACCGATGATCAAGTACTGGAGATCGCGCGCAGCGTGGCAGCCATAGAAAAGTATTACAGTGATAAGAAAGGCCACTGGTGCCCGATGGATGTAGAATGGGCCATTGACGGCTTGACCGGTCATCTCTTCATCGTACAAGCCCGCCCGGAAACGATCCACAGCCGCAAGGCCACGGACCGTGTGGTGGAATACAAGTTGATCAACCCTGACGAGGCCACACCAGAGGCGCCAAAGAAACACCCGGTGATCGCCACCGGTATCGCCATTGGCGACCGCGCTGGCGCTGGTAAAGTGCGGATCCTCTTCAGCCTCGATGGTCGTGGCGGAAGCGGTGATGGCAAGGACTTTCAACAAGGCGATGTACTGGTAACGGACATGACCGACCCGGATTGGGAGCCGATCATGAAAAAGGCCAGCGCGATCATCACCAACAAAGGCGGCCGTACGTGCCATGCGGCCATTGTAGCACGTGAAATGGGTGTGCCCGCGATCGTGGGCTGTGGCAATATCACCGACCTTTTGGATACCGGTATGGAAGTAACCGCCAGTTGCTGCGAAGGTGATACCGGCATCATCTACAGCGGGATCATCCCCTTCCATAAAGAGGAAACGATGCTCGCCGACATGCCGGAGACGAAGACCCCGATCATGCTCAACGTGGCAAGCCCGGACTTGGCGTTCAAGTTCAGCAGTTTGCCGAATGCCGGCGTGGGTTTGGCGCGTGAGGAGTTCATCATCAACAACTACATACAAGCGCATCCATTGGCGTTGTTACAACACAAGGAACTCGGGGATGTGGCCCTGAGCGGAAAGATCAGTTACTTGATCCACGGCTATGAGGACGAAGAGACCTTCTTCGTGAAAAAGCTGAGCTATGGCATTGCCAAGATCGCCGCGGCCTTCTACCCTAACAAGGTGATCGTGCGGTTCAGCGACTTCAAGAGCAACGAGTACAAGAACCTCTTGGGCGGCGAACATTTCGAGCCGGACGAGGAGAACCCGATGATCGGCTGGCGCGGTGCAAGTCGCTACTACAGCGAAGTGTACAAGGAAGCCTTCGGTCTGGAGTGTAAGGCCATTCGCCGTGTGCGCGAGAAAATGGGCCTGAAGAACGTGGTGGTGATGGTGCCTTTCTGCCGCACGGTGGAAGAGCTGCAAAGCGTGACCGCAGTGATGAAGGAATACGGGCTGGAGCGCGGCAAGGAAGGTTTGGAGCTTTTCCTGATGGCAGAGATCCCGAGCAACATCATCATGGCCGAAGAGTTCAGCGAACACATTGACGGCTTCTCCATCGGTAGCAATGATCTTACGCAGCTTACGCTCGGCTTGGACCGCGACAGCGCACTGGTATCACACCTTTACGACGAGCGTAACCCGGCCGTAAAGCGCATGCTGAAGATGCTGATCGAGACCGCCAAGCGCACCGGCACCAAAGTTGGCATCTGTGGCCAAGGTCCTAGTGACTTCCCTGATTTTGCGCAGTTCTTGGTGGAACTGGGGATCGATTCGATCAGTGTTACTCCGGATAGTTTGTTGAAGACGAAGCGGGCTATTGCTGAGGTGGAGAAGAAGATCGCGGCTGGTAAGGGGAAGGTACCGGCTTGAGCCTCTCAAGCAGCGAATCCGGATATTCGACCATCTTTAGGTTGAATCCAATGTTATCAAATAGAATTTTTGAACGAAGTTCGAATTTCAGAATACTCGCTTTTTCGGCGATGTTACTATTCGCTTGTTTTCATTACAACTACATTAGATGTCAGGATGTAGTGTATGTTGTAAGTGGACCATGGTTGTACGAGTTCGATCCCATCAGTTGTGATACGACCTACATTGGTGACACCGGGATCGGGTTCGGTGATATCGCCCTCACTCCGGAAGGCCGTTTGTTCGGCATTAGTTCATCATATCTTTATGAGATTGATAGAACGACTGGAATGCCAGAACTTGTCACAACAATTCCAGCACCTTTCAGTGGAGTTTCGTTGGTTGCACTAGACAATGAGCAACTGCTCTTTGAGTCGTGGGACTCGCTCTGTGTCATTAGAACTGATGGCTCATTTGCAGTGCTAGGATACATTGGATATTCAGCTTCAGGAGACTTGACTTGGTACCAAGGAGACCTTTACATGACTGCAGGATATGATGCACTTATCCGGATAAGGATGAGCGAATCCCAGTCTGGGATAATCGGCGTAGATTCCATTGGAGTAATGGAAATGCCATTCTATGGGGTCTTAGGGGCAGTGACTATCCGAACCGGGCCTTGTGTGGATGATATCCGTCTGATCGCATTCAACGGAAATGACGTATACTTTGTTGAGCCATCAAATGCTCAGGTACAACCACAGTGTATTGGAGCTTTCCAATATGGAGTGAGTGGGGCAGCTACATCAGCGGAGTTAAACGAACTCACTGCGAATCCTCCCGCTGTTGTTGTCAATGTATTTACTCCGAACGGAGATGGGGTTAATGATCAGTTTGCCCCGATGCAATCGGGTTCGCTCTATTACTTGCAGGTGTATTCGAGATGGGGAGATCTGATGCATTCGGCAACTACGTCATGGGATGGTCGATCGTCTGGAGGAGAGCCAGCTCCGGATGGAGTGTATTATTACGTTCTTCAATCATCTTCTGAATGTTCTGGTCAAGAGAAGCTGAAAGGCCATGTGTCGCTATTGCGGTAGTATCTCTAACGCTTCATGACTAACGATTTTGCCTAGTAATGATTCCAATATTGAAATGGATCCGTTATTGAAGACAGAACGGGCTATTGCTGAGGTTGAGAAGAAGATCGCGGCAGAGAACGGGGTGAAGGTTGGAAAAGGCGTAAACGCGTAACTTTGTTAGCAACCTCGGATCATCATGACCCAACGCACATATCGCATACTACTTACACATGAACCCGAAGGTGGTTACACAGTGAACGTGCCCGCACTGCCCGGTTGCATTACCTATGGTGATGATGTTGACCACGCAATGGCCATGGCGAAAGAAGCCATTGAGCTTTTTCTGGAGACATTAAAAGCAGAAGGTGATCCGATACCGGACGATAGCCGCACATTGGAGTACTCCATGGTGGTGGGCTTTTAGTGGTAATGTCCACTACTCCTTCGATAACACCGGATGAGCTGATCCGGGTCCTACGTCAACATGGGTTCGAACTGTTGCGGACAAAAGGCTCACATCAAATATTCAAGAACCACTCCTCTACCGCAGCAGCGACACATGTCCGAACACCTCCGACCGTTCGGTCTGTTCCTGATCCAAGCGAATGCTGGAATAGCGTAATTTATATGCGTACACACCAATGGGACATTGCTGGCCACCGTAAGTGCCATCCCAACGGTCGGCGGGTTCTTTCAATTCGGCGATGAGTTCTCCCCAGCGGTTGAAGAGTAGCAGGTCCATGTAGCGCAGGTCGCAATCCATTACGGGTGCCCACGCATCGTTGACGCCGTCGCCATCCGGGGTGAAGCTATTGGGCACGTAGAGCGTGCAGGTACAATCCTCCAAGTATACCAAAGTGCTGTCCATTTCTGAGTGGCATCCATCTACAAATATGCTGGCCGAAACGTAGCCCGTCTCCGTCGCATTGATCCATGAAGTTGTTTCACCTGTGCTCCAGACAAGGCTATCATGAGGATCTGTTATCACCAAGTGTGCAATGCGCGTATCGATGCACAACGGCACTTCATCCGGTAGGTTGAATACGGGCAAAGGGTGTTCTGCAACTGCGATGGTATCCGCACCTACACAATTCGCGACATGCACCATTACAATAGCATTGCCCGCGGTGGTCGCCATTGCGGTTGCGCTATCACTACTTACAACACCGCTCCACAGATAGCTCGTTGCTCCCGGCCAAGTAGCATCTAACAACACATTGTCATTCTTACAGAACCACGCACTGTCCGCCAGATCGATCGTGAGGCGGTCCATATCCACCAGAATGGAATCTATACTGATGCAACCATGTACATTGCTGAGCAAAAAATAAGTACCTGTGGATCCAGCGCTGTAAAGTGCACTGGTGCTGACGACCCCACCCGCTTGGGCTTGTGCCAGATCGCCATCCAAGGTGGTAGCGTACCAAGAGAACGTTGCATCAGGATCCGTGGAACCCGGACCCAATTGCAAAGCCGCACCGCAGAAAACCGTATCCGCTGCCAGCACTTCATCAATGGTCTGAAAGCCACCAATTCCAACGGATGCTGCAACCTTGCATATCGTATCGCCGGCGCAATCGATCACGCGCAATTGTACTTGCACGGATACTGATCCGTCCGGTGCTGTCAAACCCGGTGGTGAAGCTTGCCCGGAAGTAGCAAAGGATGTTCCGCCAACAACCCCATTGTTGACCACTACCCCATCCGAGAAGTACTCCCAAGCATAGGTGAATTGCGGATCACCGCATTGTAAGCTCTCTTCCAGATCGGAGGCGATGTGAAGGGAGTCACCAGAGCAAGCAAGCGTGTCCTTGTCCAGCGTGAAGAGCGTATCCAATGGAAGCGGACAGAAGGTGGAAACTTTGAGGCATACACAATTGCGGATAAGCGTGCGATCAACTGCAACGGTGGGTATTGTGGTCAGCGGACTGGGATTCAGTCCACCGGGATCGTTGATCGTCATGAACTTCTCGGTCCATACGAGGTCGATATCCCCTGGCGTTTCCCACAAGCTGTCTGTACATGTTGCGGCGCCAAGCGCATCGGTCTTGAGCATTATGGCCTGTTGAAAACCGTTGCGACCGGTGTTTCCTGCAAGCAACAGATCACCGTTGGCGTAGGCATCGATGCAAGCGATGGAAGTTCCCGGAGATGAACCAAAATGGTACGTTCGCATTTGACCCAGCGTTCCAGTGGCAGCATCAACATCATAGAGCACACCTCCACTAAGTCCTGCACTGGTGAATTGCCTACCGACGATCAGTAGTCTTCCATTGGACAATTCAGAGTCAATGATGTTGGCTGCTGTCATGGGATAGCGCTTGCTGAAGTTCAGATCACCGGTGGCAATGTCGATCTGTGCCGCGTACGCGTCACGATAGCTCCAGCCCGTACCGTACTGGTTGTGATCGCTCACATAACCAGAGATAAGTGCCGTTCCCGGCGTGACACCCGCTACCACACTTTGCGCCACATCGCTGCTCCACGTACCACCGAACTGCGTGCACAGCCAATTGCGACACCAGAGCAAACCACCACTATTATCGATGTGCAGCGCAGTGGCCGTGAAAAAATCCCAGTTGTGGCCGCTGTTCCCAGCGATCAAGAACGAACCGTCCGGCATGGCCTCCACATCACAGAAGTTCTCCCATTTGCGATCCACACCACCGAAGTGGAAGGAGTAAGGCGTAAAGCTGAGCGGAGCACCGGCGCCATCAGTCACAAGCACCACGGCTGCGTTAGCATTGGCATCAAAACCATTATTCCATGGGCTGGCCCAGAAGGCGGTCAACAGGAAATAGTCGCCGCCCACCATACAGATGTTGCCGCTTGAGCTCTGAGCAATGTCGTTGACGAAAAGGTTGCGGTTGCACGTGTAGGTCTTGAACCACAAGAAGTTGCCGTCCGCGTCCAACTTCAGGATGAATGGATCCCACACATTGGTGTAGCCTGCCGTCTGCCCACCGATCAGATAGCCAAGATCATTTGCTTGGCAAATAGTAGTAGGATGCAGATATGGCACGCCCGGATCCGTAAAACTGTAGTTCCAGACCGTAGCGCCCATGGAGTCGAAACGGGTCACCTGCACACCCGTATCCGGACCGGCGATATAACGGTACATGGCCACAGAACCTCCGTCACCTAGAGGAACAGACTTAACTACAGGGCCGAACCAATCCGTCCCCACCGGACCCATGGCCAAACTGTGGTGCTCCGCAGCTACTTGGCCAAGACATTGGCTAGTAACCGTGATCGGATCCTGCGCGCTCGCAAAGCACACGACAAATTGCGCAAAAGCTATTGACCAATAACGCACTCGGCGTGAAAGTGGATCAACCATGTGGATCGACCGTAAGACGTAAGGGGTGGTGAAAAGGATGCCTTGGTGAGAGTTTCCATGGCAGTGCACCAAATGTACGCGTACGTGGTGCATTCAAATTGAAAGCTTCTCATGCAATGCGCTGTATAAAAGAACAGTTCTACCTTGCACGAATGTGGCGCTGGTCAGCACGGATCACAGTAGGTTTATTTTCGATGATAAGCGCACTCCTTATAATAGGACTAGTTGCTGTGGTATTAGTTATTGGATGGTTCATTCGTCAGTACGGATGGTATTAGACCAGTGATCAGGAAACACACAAAAGCTTATAAGCGAAGCAATGGATCCCCAGATATAAAGGCTACTAATTACGATCCAACAACCCCTGCCCGACTCCGCTTCACTTCCATCTTGCGCTTTAACGCTTCCGGATAGTTGCTCGGGTCCTCTGCTTCGTAGGTCTTTACCGGGTTTGTTCCGGTTGGCTTAATTAAATCTTCGGAACGGCAACCAAGTATAATTGCGGCCGTTTGTACGCCGGAATAACCAGCACCAGCAACTCCGTGGGACATTATGCTGGCGCCGCATAAGTAGAGGTTCTCGACCTCACTTTTGGGCTTGTACGAGAACGGGCCGATCTGCTTGAAGATCTTCTCCGTCCCATACACCGACCCATTTGTTGAGTTGATGAAGAACGAATTTGTAAGCGGTGTGCCCAATTCCTTGTGGATAATATGCGCACCAATGCCCGGCACCACTTTTTCCAAGGTCTTCAACATCTTGGCCATGATCGCTTCTTTGTATTCCATATAGGCAGCCGAGCGATCATTTCCTTCCCCTTTGAATTGTTCGAAAGCGTTCGGGTCTATGAACGAAATGGCCTCTAGGCAATGGTGTTTCCCATCATAGCTGGAAGGATCCTTTAGCGTCGTACAGCTTATGAACATGCCTGGAAATTCTTCGCCTTTCAGGATATCCGGTTGCATCATTTCACTGTACAGAACATCAGCATCCACGATGCCTGCGGTGTACCAAATGTTACCTGAGTCCAGCCCAGCTTTGCGCACATCCATATCCACGGTTAGGAAGAGCATGAGTGATGTACACGAGTACTTCGTCTTGTCCAACTTCTTTACCAATTTCGGAGATACGTTTTCTACTCCTACTAATTTGCGGTATGTGGTAGCAGGGTCTGCATTGCTGATCACATATTTGGCGAGTACGCGTTCGCCGGTTTCCAATTCTACGCCGATCGCTTTTTTCCCTTCTAACAATATCCGCTTTACGCGCTGGCTGGTTCGCACTTCGCTACCATGCTTTTTGATCGCATTCGTCATGGCCTTTACAATGGCGCCGCCGCCACCCATAGGATAATAGCCGCCGCTGAAATAGTGTGACATTACCGCCGCATGCAATGGAAAACTCGCTCTGCCCGGCGGCACTCCATGGTCTCCGCATTGCACGTTCAAAACAGCTTTCAGCAATGGGTCTTGAATGAACCGGTCGATCACTGTCTTCAGGCTGAACAAGCCATATTTGCCTAAGTGCCGCGTTCGCCAGGGGATCGTAACATTATCCCAAAACCCGTTCATTTTGGGGATCAGCATCAACTGTGCACAAACATCACGCACTGTGGTCAGGTATTGTTTGATGTTCTTCCGCTCCTTCGGGAAACGTGTTGAAAGCGACTCTATCAATTCATCAAAATTCGCAGGCAGGTCTATGCGTTCACCGCCGATCCAGCAATGTTCGTATGCCTTCGGGTTCATGCGGAAGAACACCAATTCATCGGCAATGCCAAGGCCTTGGTATAGCTCGCTGGTGGACTCACCTGCTCCCAATAGACCCACATAATGCACCCCAGGCGTGAACCGATGACCATTCAAATAAAAGCTGTGGCACCAACCTCCTGGGACGTCATGTTGCTCCAACACCAAAACGCGTTGGCCCGCTCTGGATAAGCAGATCGCCGCGGACAATCCTCCAGCGCCGGAGCCAATGATTATCGTATCAAAGTCAGATCGTTCTTGCATTCTTCGAGGCCACAAAAGACCTCTTGATGCAACAACTGTTGCGACGTCTTTTTTCGATGATGCGTAAAGGTCGGAGTTATTTAGCACCTGAGTGAACTGTAGGTGTTTCGGGCCGCTGAGATCAAACCTATTTCTTTGCAGCCTTCCAGAACCTAAAATGATCAAACTACCCATACCATCAATGGAAGGCCATAGTACGGAACGGCTGATCTTTCGCAGACCTAGCATGAATGACTGCGATTGGTGGATGGAGTTCATCAATAGCCCGGACTGTCTACGGTTCTTAGGTCTGAAGGTCGGTGATCCGGCTTCATGCACCTTCTTTATCCAGAAGAGTTTGGATCGCATACCGCGTAATGGCACGTGCTTGAATGCTGTGATCGAGCGGGCGACCAACAAGCCAGTAGGTATGGTTGGATTGCTCACCCAGGAGGTCGAGGGGGAAATGGAATTGGAGATCGGGTACCACATGCTGCCATCTGCATGGGGAAAGGGCTACGCGAAGGAAGCGGCGGTAGCTTGTAAAGCATTTGCGGCAGACCATCAACTCGCGCCATCCGTGGTTTCACTGATCGATCCGGCCAATTTCGCAAGCCAGGCCGTAGCCAAGCACAACGGGATGGAATTTCAACGAAAGGTGATCTTTCGGGACGAGGAGTTATTCCTTTTCAGAACAAAGGTCTAGATCTTTGATGTACGAGAGCTATCAAAATGATTCATCCTATCGTCAGGCATACACTGATAAAGCGACCATTCATCGATCATCTTAAATTGTGCCTCTTGAGTCATGAGCAAAATATACTACGACCCCGCCGACCTTAAGAAGTTCGGAAAGATCACGGAATTCCAAAAGGAACTCGGAGAGAAGTTCTTCGATTATTATGGTGATGTGTTCAAGGAGGGAGCGCTTACGGCGCGCGAAAAATCGCTGATCGCTTTAAGTGTTGCACACGCCATACAATGTCCATATTGTATAGATGCCTACACGACCGATACCATGGAAAAAGGCTGTAGTGAGGCCCAGATGATGGAAGCTGTTCACGTAGCGGCGGCCATTCGTGGCGGCGCATCATTGGTGCATGGCGTTCAAATGATGAACAAGGCGAAGGAAATGGTTGGTGGATGAAAAGCCTTTCGGCAACACATCACCTATTGAGTGCGACCCTTCAGCAACGAATGGTTCTGGAGGGCGAATCATTGGACCTTCCTTATTTCGCGGCGAAGTTGAAGGATGCGGGACTTCCTGTACTTGATGCTTTCGGATTGGATGTTCTTCAGGTGAATCTTGGCTTGATGTGCAATCAGACCTGTACACATTGCCACGTGGATGCTGGTCCGGACAGAAAAGAAAAGATCTCGCGTGCCATTCTGGAAGACTGTCTCACTGCAATAAAAGCACATGACATTGGAACGGTGGACCTTACAGGTGGCGCACCGGAAATGCATCCCGATTTTCGTTGGTTCGTTGAGCAATGCGCCCAGCTCGGCAAACGTGTTATGGTGCGCTGTAACCTCACGATAATCCTAGCGAACAAGAAGTATCATGACCTGCCTGAATTCTACAAAAAGCATCAGGTAGAAGTGGTCAGTTCCCTACCCTTTTATACCGCCGACCGCACCGATCGCCAACGCGGCAAGGGTGTATTCGAGCATTCCATTGAAGCATTGAAGATGCTCAACACTGTAGGGTACGGCGTGGAAGGAAGTGGTCTGAAACTCGACCTTGTGTACAATCCTGCGGGTGCGTTCCTGCCAGGCTCACAGTCTGAACTGAAGGCGCAATTCAAACGCTCGTTGATGACCGATCATGGTATTGTGTTCAACGACCTATTTGCCATCACCAATTTACCGATCAGCCGATTCTTGGAACACTTGGTCCGAACGGATCAGTATCAGGAATACATGGAAAAATTGGTCAATGCATTCAACCCACAGGCAGTAGCGGGTGTGATGTGCAGGAACATGATATCCGTGAGCCATACTGGATCCATCTACGATTGTGATTTCAATCAGATGTTGGATATTCCACTGACCGCAGGTATGCCAAAGAACATTTCTGATCTGGCTTCTGCAAGCGTTATCGGCAGAAGGATCGCAACAGGGCGCCATTGTTTTGGTTGCACTGCTGGGGCAGGAAGTAGTTGCGGAGGAGCTACTGCGTGATGGGACCTTTGTTGATCGTATTCTTACGGAAACCTGAGATCGGCAAGGTCAAAACACGTTTGGCTGCGACAGTTGGTCCAGAAAAGGCGTTGGATGTATACGTTGGACTTCTGGCTCACACACTTGGTTCCACAGAACAATTGCGTTGCACCAAGCAAGCGTGGTATACCGGTGAAGGCTCCGTTGATGCGGTTGAAGCCTATGGATTCACCACACACTTACAAAATGGCAGCGATCTCGGTGAGCGCATGTTAACCGCCTTCTCAAATGGCTTCAGTTATGGTCATTCACCTATCGTGATCATCGGAACCGACTGCCCTCTCATATCAGCGGATTTGATCTCCGAAGCCTTTGATTCGTTGAAGACCAACGACGCGGTATTAGGACCTACACGGGATGGTGGGTACTATTTACTTGGACTGAATGAACCATTGGTCAGCGTGTTCCAGAACAAAACGTGGAGTACGGATTCCGTTGCGCGTGAAACGCTGGAAGACCTAGGGCGCGAGCACAAACGCGTTCACATGTTGTTGGAGTTGATCGATGTGGATACCGAACAAGACCTGATCGACACGAATTGGGACCAACGGGACAGGCCTAAATAGAACCATCATCAGGCCTAACGCAACCTCTTCCGAAGAAAAGACGTAATTTGTCTACACGTAGGATTTGTTTTCCTATGCACCAAACACTGTGATATCAAAGACTTGATGTATAAAGTGAGCATACTGATAGGTGCACTTTCCTTGGCAACAAATGCAATTGCACAGGACTACACAACCCCGGAGCAATACCAATTCACCTTGGAAAGTGATCTGGTCTATGGTGTTGCTCCAAATTATACCGGCATAGTGGACACGTTAGAGCTGGATCTGTACAAGCCTTTAGGTAACACGGACAATGAACGCCCGCTTTTAGTTCTTGTGCATGGAGGTGCTTGGGTAGGTGGTTGCAAGAATGATCCGGGGTCCGGTGTAGTTGCTCTTGCGCGAGAATTCGTAGGGCGTGGATATGTCGTTGCGAGTGTGAATTATCGGTTGGGATGGCATAAGGACGACTTCGTTCCTAACCCGGCAGGTCCTCCAACATGGCCTATTGAATACGGTGCCCTCTATGCTGCGGACTCAATAGAAATGAAGCGAGCACTATACAGAGCACAGCAGGATGTAAAAGGCGCCATCCGTTGGTTGAAACAACGCTCGGCGCTGGACAGTGTATGCGTGGACAAGGTATTCTTGGGGGGTGAAAGCGCTGGCGGTTTTACTGCCTTGGCGGCTGCTTTTATGGACCGGGATGAAGAAAAACCATACTACTGTAACGCCATGCCGGATGCACCTGTACCGGCTCCGAACGTATTGAACGGAACCACTTTCCAGTGCATTCTGCACACCTATGCAACGCCTCCGGCAGCCTTGCAGCGTCCCGACCTTGGCCCGGTTCAAGGAACGTTGAACCTGAATGGGAATGATGCAAGCGTGCGTGGTGTTGCGAACTTGTTCGGGGGTGTTCCCTATGATGCATTCGATCTCGATTGGTGGCAAGGTGTTGATACTCCGATCGTCTACATGTACCATCAGACCTGTGATGGAATTGTGCCGTTCAACAAAGGGAGACCGTTTGAAACCATGTCCGGCCAATGCAACTTGGGCAGTACGCCGTGGCACACCAACCAGCCCATCACTTATGGTAGTAACGCGATCAAGAATGCGTTTGATGCCATGATCGATCCGCCAGAATACATTACTGAATTCGCCTATTGCGATCCATTCTTTACTGACCTGGCCTTGTTCGAATGCATTCGTTACGGGAACAACGGCTCGTATCATTTTTTAGGGAATCCTGCACTACGTGCTGTGAACATTGCAGCCTTTTTTGATACGATAGCGAGTGGACCAACTTCGTGTATTAGTACTGGGACCAATGAGATCAGCTACGAGATCAGGCCTTTGATCTATCCGCAACCTGCCCAAGATCATATCCAAGTGCAACATCCAGATCTGCACGGCAACGTTTCCATCCGATTGATGGCGTTGGATGGACGGACTGTTCTGGAAAGGATCGTGAAAGCAAATGCCGAGACCATCCAACTGGATATTCCGGAGGGTATCACCAGTGGAACTTATGTTCTGCTACTGGGGTCGGCAGCCTCCACGCGCGGTTTGCGTGTGTTGATCGAGCGATAAGAAAAAGTGCGCACCGCCTACCTTGTATGCGTTATCACCTTGGAACAATGGAGATGTGGCAACGATTCTCATCAGCCAAGCCAACCGGATACGAGGAATTTCGTGCTCGTTGATCGATCAGTCGTTCGATGGGCGTCACCGCGATCTTCTGATCTCTGGAATGGCCGGATCCGTATACGTGACCATGTTTTTGATGGACCGCACGGTCGATCACAGCAGTGGTAAGCTCCATGGTTCTTATGATGCTGGGTTCTGTCATCATGGTTCTGAAGTGACCAGTTGCCCTAGACGGTCCGTTCCGCCATCAAGTATGCCTCCAAGTTATCAAACGTACCCTTCCAGCCTTGGTCCATGCCAGCGCGTGCACCATCGAAAGTTGCGACTTCTTCTGCGCTAGGGTCATGTGGTGTCCACTCCACTGTCATGCGGGTCTGATCATTGCCTAGATCATCGAAGATCACCACGCAGCGCATATACTTCGGCCAGGTCTCTGATAATGGATGAGCTGTTACGGCGCCTACTTCATCAGAGAAGGACTGGATGTACATCATCCTATCGATCGGCGTGATCACTTCATAGGTGATCAGCCCCCACATCTCATTGGTACCATCGGCAGCGCGCTGACAATAATGACACGTGCCACCGGGTCTGAGATCCATACTTTTCACGAAGCTATTCGAGCCGGCTGGTGCGAACCATTTCATCATATCGGCCGGTTCCGTGTTGGCTTTCCAGACCAATTCCCGAGGCGTGCTGAATACGCGGGATACAACGTGTGGCTCGATACTTCTACGTGATTGCATAGTGATCAATTGAATTACAAATTTCTAAAAGATCTATGAACTACGCACGATCTAATATGCGGGATCGCGATAACCCTCGACCTTAATTCGGCTATATGCCCTATTCGATCAATACCCTCATGATCAAACATGCTTAGCATATCGATATCGACCAATGGCATTTCCTAACGGATAAAGCAAAGACCTGCGCAATACATTTGCATGTGCCAAAACAACTATCCATAGCGGAATTCATTGCGACCAAGTCGCCTGTTATTGATGTGCGGTCCCCCGCCGAATTCATTCAGGGACATATACCTGGAGCGCATAACCTTCCCCTTTTCACCAATGAAGAACGCGCCTTGGTAGGTACGCTCTACAAACAGAAAAGTCGGGATGTGGCCATGCTCGAAGGTTTGCGGATCGTGGGTCCAAAAATGGCGAACATGGTTGAAGAAGCTCGTTCACTCGGTATCGATGAACGGATCGCTGTGCATTGTTGGCGCGGTGGAGAGCGGAGCGCCAGCATAGCTTGGCTTTTGGAGAAGGCGGGGTTTGCGGATGTGGTTACACTCAAGGGTGGCTATAAAGCATTCAGAAATCTTGTACTCAAGTCTTTCGAGAACACTTATGACCTGCGCGTTCTAAGTGGATACACTGGCACTGGAAAAACCGAACTGCTCGGATATCTGAAAGACCTTGGCCAACAAATAGTGGACCTGGAAGGCCTGGCAAATCATAAGGGCAGTAGCTACGGTGCAATTGGAGAGGATCCACAGCCGAGTACAGAACACTTCGAGAATCTACTATGGTCAGCAATGCAGCATATCGACCCGAATAGACCGATCTGGTTGGAAGATGAAAGTCAATTGATCGGCAGGGTAAAGATCCCTGATCCGTTCTTCGCACAGATCCGATCAGCGCTCTGCTATTTTGCGGATATGCCACGTGAAGAACGTGCCGCTCGGTTGGTGGAAGTGTATGGTAAGTACCCTAAGAATGAACTGGCAGCTGCAACCAAACGAATAGAAAAGAAACTTGGTCCTCAACATTGTAGAACAGCTTTGGAAGCTCTGGAAAAAGACGACCTTCATAGCGTTGCCATGATCACACTAACGTATTACGACAAGACCTATCTACACGGGCTACAAAAACGTGATGCGTCCCGAATTGTGCGAGAAACTGCCTCATTCAAGAATATGAAAGCAATTGCTGAGCAAGCCATAATAGCGCATGGATAACCAACCTTCAACTGAGCCGGTTCGGCTTACTCAATATAGTCATGGAGCCGGATGCGGCTGTAAGATCGCGCCTGCGGTTCTGGAGACCATCCTGAAAAGCGATCTGGGCATACTGAACGAACCACGACTGCTTGTTGGATACGGTAGTCGCGATGATGCGGCCGTTTACGACATTGGAAATGGTAGGGCTCTCATCAGTACAACTGACTTCTTTTCTCCTATTGTAGATGATGCGTTCGACTTTGGACGCATTGCCGCCACAAACGCACTGAGTGATATTTACGCCATGGGTGGCAAGCCACTGTTGGCCGTTGCTATTCTTGGCTGGCCAATTGAAAAACTCGGGCCAGAACTTGCGCAACGCGTAGTGGAAGGTGGTCGTAAGGCATGCCATGATGCAGGCATACCGCTTGCAGGTGGTCATAGCATTGATGCGCCGGAACCATTCTTCGGACTGGCCGTGACGGGTGAGGTGGAGATCGCGAACATTAAACGGAATGACACTGCGAAGGATGGCGACTTGATCTATCTCACAAAGCCACTTGGAGTTGGCATTCTTAGCACAGCTCAGAAACGCGGTAAGCTCAAAGCCGAACATGAGCACATTGGTCCTGATCTTATGGTTCAATTGAACCGGATCGGATATGATCTGGGCAAGTACAAGAACGTTTCAGCAATGACCGATGTTACAGGGTTCGGCTTAGCTGGGCATTTGCTGGAGATCTGTAACGGAAGTGGTCTAAGTGCAGAGATCGAGTTCGATAGGATCCCGGTCATACCTGAAGCCTTGATATATGTTGCTGAAGGATGTTATCCGGACGGGACGCTCAGGAATTGGAAGAGTTATGGTGAGCATATCACCGGTGCGGATGACATGAAAAGAATGTTGCTATTGAGCGACCCACAAACAAGTGGAGGCTTGATGTTCACTATGGCTGCGGATCACAACTTATCAGAACTCTTGATCGAGTTGGGCATTACGGACCCGATTGTGCGTATCGGCAAAATGGTACCAAGAACAACGAAAGGTATTCTCGTTAGTTGAATCGTATTCATGGATGGACAAGTTCGTTGAATACCATAGATCCGAGTGGATCTATGGTATTCAGCTACGGCTGGTAATTCCGTTGAACATCGGAATAAATATCGGATCAATTAAAAGAAATTGATAACCGTATCTATTCAACTGGACATATACGGCATGCATGCGCATAAGCTTAGCATTCAGCGAATGAAAGGATATTGATCTGAGTAGGCATTGTACCTTTGTTAATTAAGAAACGAGAACCTTTAGAAGGTTATTAGAAGGAATCTCAAAAATAAGCATTGCCTAAGTTATCTATGAACACTGGGCTTTGATCAACTTTTTAATGTTCCAGTTGATCTTCTTCTTTGGCGCAATGTACTTCGCTAAGAAAAGCGATGGACA
>Ga0209170_1000065_pt1 | contig 70019 bp, 65 predicted proteins | sample KloWWTKNB14_bulk_FD_187178 | JGI IMG/M metagenome (GOLD analysis project Ga0209170, IMG submission 187178) | Active sludge microbial communities from Klosterneuburg, Austria, studying microevolution and ecology of nitrifiers - Klosterneuburg... | ecosystem: Engineered > WWTP > Aerobic digester >...
CGCAGCTGCCGGAGGTGCCGGGGTTCGAGGTGGGGGAACTCCTGGCGCGGGGCGGCACGAGCGAGGTCTGGGCGGGCGTGTCGGTGCCCGAAGGTCGGCGGGTCGCGATCAAGGTGGTGCAGGCCGGCCTCGGGGAGGTGGAGGCGGCGGCGCGCGAGGCGGCGGTGTCGGCCGCCGCGGCGTCAGCGCACATCGTCGAGATCCACTCGGTCATCGACCTGGCGGACGGCCGGGTGGCGCTGGTCATGCCGCACCTGCGCGGTGGGTCCCTCGACGCGCTCGTGCGAACGCGCGGGCACCTGACGGCGGGGGAGGTCGTGACGGCGCTGGCTCCGGTGGCTTCAGCCCTGGGGCGCCTGCACGGTCTCGGTGTCGTCCACGGCGATGTCTCCCCGGGCAACGTGCTGCTCGACCTCGACGGCCGGCCGGTGCTCGGTGACCTCGGTCTGGGCCACGTGGTGGGTGACATCTCCCCGGGGGTGTGGGGCACTGACGGGTACGTCGCCCCCGAGGTCGTCATGGGCGGCGACCCGTCACCGGCATCGGACGTCTACGGGGTCGGCGCCCTGGGCTGGCTCTGCCTCACCGGCAGCGTGCCCGGTGCACCAGGGTTGCGCCCGGCACTCGCCGACGTGAGCCGCGCGGGGCCGTCTGCAGCGGGGTTGGTGGAGGCCCTCGCGGCGGCGCTGTCCCCGGATCCGGCCGACCGCCCGGATGCTCACGAGCTCGGCTGGCTGCTGTTCCAGGCGGCCACCGCAACACCGCTCGACCTCGTCCGCGGGGGTGACGAGGTCAGCGCCGTGACCTATCGGCTGCGAGCTGCCGCCGGCGAGGCCCCGGTGCTCGAGGCGACCCCGCGGTGGCGGGGCGGGTGGGCACGCCTCGCGGGACGCGGTGCCGCGCCGCCGACGTCGATCCCGGTCGAGCGGCGCCGTGGGGCCGGTCGGCACAGCGAGCCGGCGACCCGGGCGGGGATGGGTGCCGCCCGGGTCGCCGTGACCGCCGCCGGTGCCGGGGCCCTCGTCGTGGCTGTCACCGTCCTCGGCAGGGACAGCGGATCAGCCGAGGCGCGAGCGGCACCATCGATCGTGCAGACGGTGGGCGGCCCAGCCCAGGTGAGGCCGACGGCAGCCCCTGACCCCAGGGTTGACCCGGTGTCCCCGCGGCAGCGCCCGCAGGAGCTGCTCACCGCGCTCGCCGAGGCCAGGGCCGGGGCCTTTCGGGAGGCGACCCCCGCGATGCTGCACGGGGCCGTGGCGCCGGGATCGACAGCGGCCGCGCGGGACGCTGCTGCGGTGGCGGAAGTCGCGCGGGCCGGCCTGCGCTACTCGGGCCTGCGGTACGACGTCGTCGACGCCCGGCACGTCTCGGGGGATGCACGAGCCGCCGTCGTGCAGGCTCGCATCGACGCCAGTGCCTACTCGGTCGTCGGTCGCTCCGGGGCGCAGCCGCAACCCGCGCAGGAGGGCAGGGTCGTGGTCGTCGACCTCGTCTTCACGCAGGCAGGGTGGCGGATCAGCGCCATCCGCCCGGTCAGCTGACGAGCCAGCGCGCTGCGCCCCCGAGGCCGTGGCGCACCGTCGACGTCGGTGCCGTGCCGTGATTGATGCCGTGCCGTGAGTTCTGACGCAGGCCCGCATCCGCGCTGCCCGGCGGGAGCACACTGGTTGGCATGGAGGGTGGTCGCCCACGGTGAGGCACACGGCGCGTCGAGGTGCCTTCGTCCCGGCTCCGGGCGCGGAGCCGGCGACGCCCTACTGGTCGCTCGAGGCCGAGGCTGTGCTCGACGCGGTGGGCAGCAGCCCAGCGGGTCTCGGTGACGTCGAGGCCCGCACCCGCGCCCTGGCTCAGGGCCACGGCGCCGCTGCGCCCAGCCGTGCCAGGACGATCGGGCGTGAGCTGGGCCGACAGTTCTCCCAACCGGTGGTGGTCATCCTCCTCGTGGCCACCGGGCTCTCGCTCGTCCTCGGCGACCGGGTCGACGCGCTCATCATCACCGCCATCGTGCTGCTCAGCGGCCTCCTGGGGTTCTGGCAGGAGCACGGGGCCGCCGTGACCGTCGCCCGGCTGCTCGACCGGGTGCAGGTGCACGTCGAGGTCCGGCGAGCCGGGCGGGTGGTGTCGGTGCGCCCCGACGAGGTGGTGCCGGGCGACGTCGTGGTGCTGAACGCCGGCGACATCGTGCCGTGCGACTGCCGGGTGCTCACCGCCGAGGCCCTGCAGACCGACGAGTCCGCGCTGACCGGCGAGACCTACCCGCGCCACAAGCACCCCGACCCCGCGCCCGCCGACGCCGCGCTCGCGGAGCGGCACAGCGCCCTCCTGCAGGGCAGCCACGTCGTGAGCGGTCGCGGTGAGGCCGTGGCGGTCCTCACGGGCTCGCACACCGAGCTCGGGCGGATGTCGAGCACCCTCACCGACCGGCCGATGCGCACCGGCTTCGAGCAGGGCACCGCGCGCCTGGGCCTGCTTCTTGCCCGGGTGACGCTCGGGCTCACCGCGGTCATCCTCGTGGTCAACGTGGTGCTCGGGCGCCCGTTCATCGACTCCGTCCTCTTCTCGGTCGCCCTCGCGGTCGGCGTGACTCCACAGATGCTGCCGGCCATCGTCGCGGTCTCCCTGTCGACCGGGGCGCGCCGGATGGCGGACGCCTCGGTGATCGTGCGCCGCCTGGACGCCATCGAGGACCTCGGCAGCATGGACCTGCTGTGCACCGACAAGACCGGAACCCTCACCCGCGGTGTGCTGACCCTCGCGGCGACCGTGGGCCCCGACGGCGGCCACAGCGACCTCGTGGCGGGGCGGGCCGCGCTCAACGCGGCCCTGCAGACCGGCTTCACGAACCCGCTGGACGACGCGGTCCTGGCCGGCGCGGCACCCGACCAGCGGTGGCGCGCCCTCGACGAGGTGCCCTTCGACTTCGACCGCAAGATGCTGTCGGTGCTCGTCGACGGCCCCGAGGGGCGCCTCCTGGTGACCAAGGGTGCCTACGCGTCGGTGCTGGCGAGGTGCTCCACCGTGGTCGGCCCCGGAGGCGCACCCGAGGCGCTCGGGCCGCGACGGATGCTGCTCGACGAACAGTTCCGTGGGCTGAGCGAGCAGGGTGCCCGCGTGCTGGCGGTGGCCGAGCGCCCGCTGCCCGCTCGGTCAGCGGTCACCGTCGACGACGAGCGCGACCTGACTCTCCTGGGCCTGCTGGCCTTCGAGGACCCACCCAAGGACGGACTCGCGGCGACCCTGGCAGAGCTGGAGGCGCTCGGCATCCGGCTGTGCATGCTGACGGGAGACAACGCCCTGGTTGCCACCCACGTCGCGCGCAGCGTCCTCGCGGCCGAACCCACCGTCGTGACCGGCAGCGAGGTCGACGCCCTGGACGACACCGCACTGCGGGCGCTCGCACCGACCGTCGACGCGTTCGCCGAGCTCACACCGACGCAGAAGGAGCGAATCATCAAGGCGGTGCGCGCCGGGGGATCGGTGGTCGGCTACCTCGGCGACGGCATCAACGACGCGGGCCCGCTGCACCTGGCCGACGTGGGCATCTCGGTCGACACAGCGGTCGACGTGGCGAAGAGCGCGGCGGCCATGGTGCTGCTCGACAAGGACCTCGATGTCGTCGTGAGCGGCGTCCGGCTCGGCAGGCAGACCTTCACCAACACGCTGAAGTACGTGTACACGACGGTCAGCGCGAACTTCGGCAACACCGCGAGCATGGCGGCGGCCTCGGCCTTCCTGCCGTTCCTCCCGCTGCTGCCCCGGCAGATCCTGCTGCTCAACTTCCTCTCCGACCTGCCGAGCGTCACCCTCGCCGGCGACCGCGTCGACCCCGAGGACGTGCAGGGCCCCCGCCGGTGGGACCTGCACCAGGTGCGCGACTTCATGGTGGTGTTCGGGCTGCTCAGCAGCGCCTTCGACCTGCTGACCTTCGCCGTGCTGCTCCAGGTCTTCGACGCCGGTGCCACGCTGTTCCGCACCGGCTGGTTCGTGGGGTCGACCCTCACCGAGCTGGCCGTGCTGTTCGTGCTGCGCACCCGCCGACCCGTGTGGCGCAGCCACCCGGGCCATGCCCTGGTGCTCACCTCGCTGCTCGTCGGCGGCGTCACCGTCTCGCTGCCGTTCGTCTCCGCGGCGCTTCCCGCACTGGGCCTGGCCCGCCCGCCGGTTGGCATGGTCGTCACCCTCGTGGGCATCACCGCGTGCTACATCGTGGCCGCCGAGCTCACCAAGCGGGCCTTCTTCCGGGCCGGAGGTCAGGCGACCAGCCAGCGCGCCGCGCCCTCGAGGTCGGGGTGGATGAAGTCGTAACCGCTCGTGGCCAGCACCTCGCCGACGATGCGCTGGCTCCCGAGGATCTCGGTGGCGAACTCGCCGAGCACGATGCGCAGGGCGGGCGACGGTGCCGGCAGGACTGCCGGCCGGTTGAGGGCGCGCCCGATGGCCGCGACGATGTCGCGCTGACGCGCCGGTTCGGGCGCCGACAGGTTGACCGGGCCGGTGAGGTCATCGCGGTCGAGCAGGTGCAGCAGTGCGCCGACCTCGTCGTCCAGCGTGATCCACGGCCAGTACTGCTTCCCGGAGCCGAGCGGCCCGGCCAGCCCGAACCGGGCAAGCTGCAGCAGCCGTTCCATCGCGCCGCCCTGACGGGCCAGGACGATGCCGGTGCGGGCCAGCGCGACGGACGCCCCGGCATCCACCGCGGGAGCCGCGCTGGCCTCCCACGCGAGGACGACATCGGTGAGGAACCCCTCGCCCGGCGCGCTGCTCTCGGTGAGCGGTTCGTCACCGCGGTTGCCGTAGTACCCCACAGCCGACCCCGAGACGAAGCGCACCGGGTGTTGGACCTGTGCGATGGCGGTGGCCAGTGCGTGCGTGGTGTCGGTGCGCGAGGAGAGGATCTCGCGCTTGTATGCCGGGGACCAGCGCTTGTCGCCGACTCCGGCCCCGGCGAGGTGCACGACGCCGTCGACGCCGTCGAGGGCACGCGGGTCCAGGGTTCGGCTCGTCGGGTCCCACTGCACCTCGTCACGGCCCCGGGCAGGGCGGCGCACGAAGCGCACCACCTCGTCGCCGCGCTGCGTGAGCGCGGCGACGACGGCGGTGCCGATCAGCCCCGAGGAGCCAGTGACGGCGATGCGCTTCATCTGGTGCTCCACCCGGTGCCGGTCAGTGCTCGACGAGACGTCATCACAGACCCAGGTCGGCCTCGAAGGCGCCTTCCTCGAGACGCTGCTTCATCGTCGTGAGGAAGCGGGCAGCATCCGCACCATCGACGATGCGGTGGTCGTAGGACAGCGCCAGGTAGACCATCGAGCGGATCGCGATCGTCTCGCCACCGTCCTCGGTCATGGCCACGACGGGGCGGCGAACCACCGAGCCCGTGCCGAGGATCGCGACCTGCGGCTGGTTGATGATCGGGGTGTCGAACAGCGCCCCTCGCGAGCCGGTGTTGGTGATCGTGAACGTGCCACCGGACAGGTCGTCAGGCATGATCTTGTTGTTGCGCGTGCGCTCGGCGACATCGGAGATCCCGCGAGCCAGGCCGGCGATGTTGAGGTCGCCGGCGTTCTTGAGCACCGGGACGAGCAGGCCCTTCTCGGTGTCGACAGCGACGCCGAGGTGCTCGGCGCCGTAGTACGTCACCTGGTCGCCGTCGACGCTGGCGTTGACCGTCGGGTGGGCCTTGAGGGCCTCGACGGCGGCGAGCGCGAAGAACGGCAGGAAGCTCAGCTTGGTGCCCTCACGAGCGGCGAAGTCTGCCTTGGCCCGGTCGCGCAGCTTGGCGATTCGGGTGACGTCGACCTCGACGACCGTGGTGAGCTGCGCCGAGATCTGGAGCGACTCGACCATGCGGCGGGCGATCGTCTGGCGCAGGCGGGACATCTTCTCGGTGGTGCCCCGGCGCGAGTCGGTGGCCGCAGGTGCCTTGGCGGGCGCGGCGGGTGCGGCCGCTGCAGGTGCCGGTGCCTCGGGGGCAGGAGCCGGGGCCTTCTTGGCCTCGGCGGCCGCCATGACGTCCTGCTTGCGGATGCGGCCACCGATCCCGGTGCCGGTCAGCGTCGCGAGGTCGATGCCGTGGTCGGCGGCCAGCTTGCGCACGAGCGGCGTGACGTAGGCCGCGGCATCGCGGCCCTCGGTGTCGTCGCTGCTCGCCGGTGCGGCTGCGGCAGGAGCCGGTGCCTCGGCAGCAGGAGCAGGAGCGGCGGGTGCCGGGGCGGGAGCAGCCGGGGCGGGAGCTGCGGATGCCGGGGCGGGAGCAGCGGGTGCCGGGGCGGCAGCAGCCGGCTCGGGAGCCGGAGCCTCAGCGGCGGCGGCAGGAGCGGAGCCACCACCGGAGCCGCCGGGGCGGGAGCTGCGGATGCCGGGGCGGGAGCAGCGGGTGCCGGGGCGGCAGCAGCCGGCTCGGGAGCCGGAGCCTCAGCGGCGGCGGCAGGAGCGGAGCCACCACCGGAGCCGCCGATGACCGCCAGGTCAGCGCCGACGGGGACGGTGTCGTCCTCCTGGACGAGGATCTTGTTGAGCTTGCCGGCCACGGGGGAGGGGATCTCGGTGTCGACCTTGTCGGTCGAGACCTCGAGGAGCGGCTCGTCGACCTCGACGTCGTCGCCCTCCTGCTTGAGCCAGCGGGTGACGGTCCCCTCGGTGACCGACTCGCCGAGGGCCGGCATGGTCACGGTGGTGCCGTCGCCGCCGTCGGAGGACGTGTCGGCAGAGCCCTGAGGTGCGGCCTGCTCGGCCGGTGCGCTCTCCGCGGGGGCGGGGGCGGCTTCGGCGGGTGTGGCCTCGGCTTCGACGGGTGCGGGCTCGGGCGCAGCCTCGGCGGGTGCGGCCTCGGGCTCGCTCGCAGCGGGCGCGTCGCCGTCACCGATGACCGCGAGGTCAGCGCCGACGGGGACGGTGTCGTCCTCCTGCACCAGGATCTCCTGGAGCGTGCCGGCGATGGGCGAGGGGATCTCGGTGTCGACCTTGTCGGTCGAGACCTCGAGCAGTGGCTCGTCGATCTCGACGGTGTCGCCGACCCCCTTGAGCCAGCGCGTCACGGTCCCTTCGGTGACGGACTCGCCGAGCGCAGGCATCTTCACGCGTTCTGACATCGGGACAGCTCTCCTTTGTGGGCGGTGACGTTGACCACTCTAGTTGTGTGCGTGCAGCGGTTTCCCAGCGAGCGCCAGATGGGCCTCGCCGAGGGCTTCGTTCTGGGTCGGGTGGGCGTGCAGCAGAGCCGCGACGTCCTCGGCGTGGGCCTCCCACGAGACGATCAACTGGGCCTCCCCGATCTGCTCACCCATGCGTGAACCGACCATGTGGATGCCGACGACCGGGCCGTCCTTGACCCGCACGAGCTTGACGAAGCCCTGGGTGCGCAGGATCTGGGACTTGCCGTTGCCGCCGAGGTTGTACTCGTAGGTCTCGACCCGGTCGCCGTACTGCTCGGTGGCCTGCGCCTGGGTCAGCCCCACCGACGCGATCTCGGGTTCGCAGTAGGTGACCCGGGGGATGGACGACTCCACGAGAGGCACCGGATCGAGCCCGGCGATGTCCTCGGCCACGAAGATGCCCTGGGCGAAGCCGCGGTGGGCGAGCTGGAGCCCGGGCACGATGTCGCCGACGGCGTAGACCCCGTCGACCGAGGTACGGCAGCGCTCGTCGGTGATGACGAATCCGCGCTCGACGCTCACCCCGGCATCCTCGAATCCCAACCCGGCGGTCGACGGCCCTCGCCCGACGGCGACGAGCAGCACGTCGGCGCTCAGCTCGTCACCACCCTCGAGGCGCACCGTGACACCGCTCTCGGTCGGGGTGGCCGACTCGAAGCGCACCCCGGTGCGGAAGGCGATGCCGCGCTTCTTGAAGGCGCGTTCCAGCGCGGTGCTGACGGCCGGGTCCTCGGCGGCGACGAGCCGGGGGAGGGCCTCGACGATCGTCACGTCGGCGCCGAACGAGCGCATGACGGAGGCGAACTCGACGCCGATGACACCCCCGCCGAGCACGACGATGCTCTTGGGCACCTCGGTCAGCGCGAGGGCGCCGTCGCTGGTCATGATCGGGCCGCCGAGCTCGAGCCCGGGCAGGGTCCGGGCGTACGAGCCGGTGGCCAGCACGACGTGGCGGCCGACGAGGCGCCGGTCGCCGACGACGACGGTGCGCTCACCCTCGAGGCGGCCCTCGCCCTGGACGTAGTCGACCTTGCGTGAGGACACCAGGCCCTGAAGGCCCTTGTGCAGCCGGCTCACGACGCCCTCGCGGTAGGCGGTGACGCCCGGCAGGTCGACACCGTCGAGCGTCGCGCGCACCCCGAAACGGGTGGCTTCACGGGCTGAGTCGGCGACCTCGGCCGCGTGCAGCAGCGCCTTGGTGGGGATGCAGCCCCGGTGCAGGCAGGTGCCGCCGAGGAGGTCCTTCTCGACGAGGGCGACGCTCAATCCGAGCTCGGCGGCGCGCAGCGCGCAGGCGTAGCCGCCGCTGCCACCTCCGAGGACGACGACGTCATGGGTGGGTTCGGCGGTGGCCGGCATCAGCTGCTCCTTCGCGCGGGGGTGGGGCGCCTGCGAGCATCCTGTCACTCCCTGAGCGCTTATCGTGTCGTCATGGCGTGGTGGAGACGCAGTCGCGACAAGCAGGCACCCCATGGCGGTGGCGACCTGAGCAGCGCCCGTGCCCACCTGCAGGAGTTCGTCGGGACGCGGCGGGGTGTGGAGGCCTACATCGAGCCCGCGACCAACATCACCGCGACGACCGTGGTCCTCATCGCCCACGACGGGGAGTGGACGAGGCGGGCACTGCCGTCCCGGCCGGTGGCCTTCGAGGTCGCCCGCTCGCTCGACATCCCCGTCTACGACGTGAACCTCACCGGCTACCCGGCGCGCATGCGCCAGTGGACCGCCCGCCAGCGGCGCCCTGACCAGCGCTGACGGCAGTGACTCACGGCGCCACCGACGCCGGGCCAGCCGTCGTGGACGGCAATTCGATCGATCGGGGCGCTCGGGTCTGCGAAGGTTGACGCACCACCCGCCGAACGAAGGAGCACCATGTCAGGCTCGAAGAAGCCGCGCGCCACCGTCGACGAGGACGTGAAGGCCAAGTTCCGCGCAGCCCTGGACGCGAAGAAGTCCCACGGCGGCGCCGACGTCTCGGACCACTCGGATCACTCGAAGGTCGACCACGCCCACGGTCCGGAGGCCAGCGCGACGCAGCAGATGTTCCGCCGCAAGAGCGGCGGCTGAGCGTTCGCTCTCCCATGACCCACGAATGACGGATGCCGTGCCACCCCGCTGGGGGAGGCACGGCATCCGTGGTTCGTCACCGCTGGACTCAGCCGGCGCTGGACTCAGCCGGCGCTGGACTCCACGAGGGCCAGCAGGGTCGCCACGCCGAAGCCGGTTCCGCCCTTCGGGGTGTGTCCCTTGGGGCCCTTGTCGTTGAACGCCGGCCCGGCGATGTCGACGTGGGCCCACGGGATGCCCTCGCCGACGAACTCCTTGAGGAAGATCCCGGCGGTCAGCATCCCGCCGTCACGATCGCCCTTGTGGGCCAGGTCGGCGGTGGGCGTGTCGAGCTTCGCGCGCATCTCGACCGGCAGCGGCATCGGCCATGCGCCCTCACCCGAGGCGTCGGCGGCGTCGACGACGCGGGAGCGGAAGGTGTCGTCGTTGCCCATGACACCTGCGATGTCGGTGCCCAGCGCCACGACTTGGGCGCCGGTCAGGGTGGCGATGTCGACCACCCAGTCGGGGTCCTTCTCGCTCGCCAGGCACAGCCCGTCGCCGAGGACCATGCGCCCTTCAGCGTCGGTGTCGAGGATCTCGACGCTCGTGCCGTTGCGCATGACGACGACGTCGCTCGGCCGCTGCGCGGTGCCGCTCGGCATGTTCTCGGCCAGGCAGAGGTAGCCGGTGACGGCCACGGGCAGGGCGAGCTCGGCTGCGGCGATGACGGTGGCCGCGACGGCGGCGGCACCGGCCATGTCGCACTTCATCGTCACCATGCCCGATGACGGCTTGATGTTCAGGCCTCCGGAGTCGAAGGTGATGCCCTTGCCCACGAGGGCGACCGAGGCCTTCGGGGAGGCCGGGCTGTAGGACATCGTCACGATGCGTGGCGGGTGGACCGAGCCCTGACCGACGCCGACGATGCCGCCGAACCCGCCCTTGACGAGTGCCTTGTCGTCGAGCACGGAGACCGTGACGCGCGCGGTCGACCCCGCGACGCGCTTCTTCACGGCATCCGCGAAGGAGGCGGGGTAGAGGTAGTTCGGGGGAGTGTTGACGAGGTCTCGGGCCCAGTCGCGGGCGGAGCCGAGGATGCCGGCGCGCGTCACGGCATCCTTGGCGGCACGCCCCTGCCCGGCACCGGACACGACGAGAACCCGTGGGCCGGATGCCGTTGGACCGGCGGTCGCGGTCGGCTTGCCGGGGCGGGCGGGCACCGTGCGGCGGGCCGTGCCGACCACCGCGAGGGGTGCGCTCCTGTCGTAGACGTAGCACCCGGCATACGCCCCGTCGGCGACTGCGGACAGGCTCTCGACGTCGGGGGTGGGCAGGGCGACGGCGACGGTGCGCTTGCCGCGCACGGTGCGCAGGGCCGCCCCGGCTGCCGAGCGCAGGACGGTGTGGGGGTAGGTCGCCCGGCGGGACGTGCCCTCGCCGAGGCCGGTGACGACCACCGACGTCGCCTTGACGCCGGGGACGGCGACGACCCGCACGATCTCGTCGGCCTTGCCAGTGGCCTCGAGGTCGGCGAGCACGGCCTGGAGGTGGACGACGGCTTTGCGGGGCAGGCCGTGACCGGTGGCGAGGTCGGTGCCGTCGGGAGTCTGCACGGATCCGATGACCAGGCAGTCGACGGGAAGCTCGGCGGGGGTGCGGGTGGTGAGCGACACGGAAGTCATGTCGGCACCCTAGCGACCACGTGCCGACGACCGTTTGGACGGTTGAGCCGGGTCGAGCGTGCTCGAGCACGGGCGGGCACGGTCGGGCACGCGGTAACGTGCCGACCATGACCGAGCTGCTGCACTCCCCGCTCCATGACCAGCACGTTGCCCTCGGCGCCAAGATGGCGGACTTCGGGGGGTGGTCGATGCCGATCGAGTACCCCGGCGGCGGGGTGGTCGCGGAGCACACGGCCGTGCGTGAGCGAGTCGGGATCTTCGACGTGTCGCACCTGGGCAAGGCGCGGGTGTCCGGCCCCGGTGCGGCGGACTTCGTCAACGCGTGCCTGACCAACGACCTGCGCCGCATCGAGCCCGGCCAGGCGCAGTACACGATGTGCTGCACCGAGGAGGGCGGGGTCGTCGACGACCTCATCCAGTACCTGCGCTCGGACGACGACGTCTTCCTCATCCCCAACGCGGCGAACACGGCGGCCGTCGTCGAGCTGTTGGCCGCAGCCGCGCCCGAGGGGATCACGGTCGAGAACCTGCACGACCGCTACGGCGTCATCGCGGTGCAGGGGCCGAAGTCCGACGAGGTGCTGGCGGGGCTCGGGCTGCCCGTCGACCACGACTACATGAGCTTCGTGGAGACCCAGTGGGAGGGGCTGCCCGTCATCGTCTGCCGCACCGGGTACACGGGGGAGCGGGGCTACGAGATCGTGCCGGCGTGGGACGTCACCTCGTCGGTGTGGGACGCGCTGGCCGCTGCGGTGATCGAGCAGGGTGGGATGCCGTGTGGTCTCGGCGCCCGTGACACGTTGCGCACCGAGATGGGGTACCCGCTGCACGGCAACGACCTGTCGCTCGACATCACCCCGGTCATGGCTGGCGCGGCCTGGGCGGTCGGCTGGGACAAGCCCGCGTTCTGGGGCCGCGAGGCGCTCACCGCGCAGCGCGCCGCGAAGGAGTCGCGTCTGATGCGCGGGCTCGTCGTGACCGGTCGCGGCATCCCGCGTTCGCACTGCGAGGTCAAGGACGCCGACGGGAACGTCGTCGGTGAGGTGACCTCCGGGACGTTCTCGCCGACCCGTAAGCAGGGCATCGCGTTGGCTCTTCTCGACCGGTCGGTCACGCTCGGGGACGACGTCGTCATCGACGTTCGCGGCCGTGACGTGGCGGCGACGGTGTCCAAGCCCCCGTTCGTCGAGGTCGGGGTGCGCTCCTCATGACCGAGCGCTGGACGTGGTCGTACGAGGATGCCGCCGGGTCGGCGATGGATGCCGCTTCACTTGGCGCGACGGTTTTTCCGACCCAGTCGGACGCAGAGTCGTGGTTCGGTGAGGTCTGGGCCGACCTCACGGATGCCGGTGTCGCTGCGGTCACGCTGTGGCGGGACGGCGAGAAGGTCTACGGGCCGATGAGCCTGGCGCCCGCGCCCTGACCCTGGGGCTTCCCTAACGGAGGCTGACGGCAAGGTATCGCTCGTCGGTGGTTTCCTTGCCCCAGTAGACGGGTTCTGGCAGTCGTCGGATGTGGACCTCGTCGCGCGCCTGGAGCACGATCTGCTCGGTCTGCGCGGCAGTCAGTCCTGCCCCGGTGCTCCAGTTCCCTTCGACGAGGACGGCGATGCCGCCCGGCTTGAGCAATTTGAGCCATCGCCCGAACGCTTCGGCTGGGTCTGTCATGGCCCACAGCACGTGGCGACTGAAGACGACGTCGTATGCGGCGGCCGGGAGATCAGGTGTGGCGGCATCCGCGACGACGAACCGTGACTCGGGAACCTTGGCACGGGCTCGTTGGATCATCTGCGGGGAGAAGTCGAGCCCATCGACGGTGTAGCCCTCATCCGTCAACAGACGGGCGATCGTGCCGGTCCCGCAGCCGAGGTCAGCCACCAAGGCAGGCGCGGCGGGGAGGGCCGAGAGGAGCAGTTCGCGCCACGCCGCCCGAACGGCCGGGTCGGTCAGACCATGGTCGGGCTCGCCGTCGAAGGTCTCAGCCTCTTGGTCCCATACGTCGTGGTTCATCGGGGGAGCGTATGTCGCTGCGTTGCCCTGACGGCCGCGGAGAGTGCGCACTGTGCGGAGCTGCTGGTGGGCGTCGATCGTGGCCGACAGCCGGTGGGGTCGACCCCGATGAACACCTTCGCCATGAGCTCTCGTCCTTTCCCGACATCACTGGGTGGTTCCTGCGATGGGCCGTAGGGTTTGCTGCGTGACCTCCATCAAAGTGAACGTGGACAACTTCGTTCGCGCCGAGACCCACCGGATGATGGCCGGCCTCCAGCGCGATGCGGGCGGCATCAACAGGTTCGAGCACAACCGCGCTCCGGCCTCGGTCGACAAGCAGACCGTGATCCGGATGAACCGGGACACGCTCTACAGCTTCGCCGTCGTCGACGTCTCCGCTGGAGCGACCCTGATGATCCCGGATGCCGGTGACCGCTACCTGTCGGTCATGGTGGTCAACGAGGACCACTACATCAACCGGGTCCTCCATGGCGAGGGCCGCTACGACCTCACGGCCGATGACGTCGGTAGCCCCTACGCCGTTGTCGCGGCTCGTACCTTGGTCGATCCGCAGGACCCCGCCGATCTGGCGTCGGTGGCCGCAATCCAGGACCAGCTCCTCCTGTCTGCCGCCGCTGACAGACCTTTCGTGTTGCCGGACTACGACACGGAAAGTCTCGACCGCACGCGCAAGGCGCTCCTCACTCTGGCGTCGGACATGACCTCGTTCGAATCGACGTTCGGACGCAAGGAGGACGTCGACCCGGTGCACCACCTGGTCGGGACGGCCGCTGGTTGGGGTGGACTGCCGGACGCCGAGGCCACGTACGTCGGTGTTGCCCCGGGCCTGCCCGTTGGCGAGTACGAACTCACTGTTGGCCCCGACGTGCCCGTGAATGGCTTCTGGTCAATCTCGGTCTACAACGCCGATGGCTTCTTCGAACCAAACGAGCGCGGCGCCTACAGCGTCAACAACATCACCGCCCGCCACAACGACGACGGCGGCATCACGGTCCGATTCGGTGGTGACGGCGACCCCGAGCGAAACTCCCTGCCCATCACCGACGGCTGGAACTACCTCGTCCGGCTCTACCGGCCACGCCCCGAGATCCTCAACGGCACGTGGAGCTTCCCCAGCCTCGCGAAGTAGACCTTCCACAGCCACTCGCATCCGACGTTTCAGACAGATCCAGATGCGCTCAGCGCCGCGCGACGACCTTCCTGGCGCCCGCAGCTGAGGGAGTTCAACCGCTTGGTGACTGCCCAGGAGCGGGGTGACTTGGGGCGGAGGGGCATAGGCAGGCGGGCGCGTGAAAAGTCGCGCAGTCCTGTCGCGGAGCTGCGGAGCAGCTACCCCGTCGACCGCGACGGCTCCTCCCGTGGTGGGGAAGAGCCGCCGTGCGGAGCGGGATGCGTCACTGGTGGAGCAGGGTGGCGGCCTTGATGTCCTGGGTGGCCCCTTCCTGGGCGGTGACCTGCAGGGTGCCGTTCGGGAGGCCCGTCACGGTGACGTCAGCCGATGCTTGCCGCGTCGAGGCCTTCACCCGGTCCAGGGTGAAGGAGTTGTCGATGAGGTAGCGCGAGTGCGACTTCACGCTCTCCAGCGGGCCCGTCGCGGTCCAGGTGGAGGTCACGCTGAGGGTGAAGGTCACACCAGTGGGGACCTCCTCGCCGGACTCCTCGTCAACGGTGAAGATCTCGGCCTGGCACGTGGGAATCACCAGCTCGGCGCTGGACAGATCATCGGCCACGGCGAAGGTGAAGGCATCGCTGACGCACCACAGCTCCGCCGGCACAGGTTCGTCACCGGCCTCGGGGCCGGGCAGCATCAGGCCCATCGCGAGCACGGCCGGCTGGGCGGTGCTCTCGGGCTTGCTGCCGGGTACCCGGCGCACCATGGTCGCGTCAGCGCCGCTGACACTGAGAACCCGCGGCTCGCCGACCTCGGGCTCCTGCCCTTCGCCTTGGTCGCTGAACCATGTGGCATCGGCCAGCACACCGGTCACGTTGTAGGACTCGTGGTTGGCAGTGGGCGCTCCAGCCGCACCCACGGGTACGGCAAGCATGGTGAGCAGACCCGCCGCCGCAGCCACACGGCGTGACCTTTTCAGCTACCAGCAGCCACTCGACGGCCGCTCCGGCCCCTCCACCACAAGGCGCGTCAGTGCCCTCTGCGCCGGCAGAGTTGCGTCCTTTCGCCGCCTGATCGCGTGATGTACGTTCCGCCCGGCCCGCGGCACAGGGCGTTCGCGAGGCGCGTCTGGCGAAGCTCGGGTGCAGGCGGCAGCCCGGGGCCGATCACTCAATCGTCCGACCAAAAGACACCAGGCCTGCGACGACGGTAAGGAGGGCCGCCAATGCGCGTTGCCACACCGTCGACTGGTCGAGCAATCGCCGCCACCACGGCGGACGTGGATTCCCAGGTCCAGTGGTAGACCCCGCGCCAGCACCCATCCCATCAGTGTCCTCGTCCGCGACGCCGCACGCGAGGGTCCTCTTTCGTGGGCTCGCGGTTCTGTGCAGGCTGCCCACGACCGGGCGAGTGGAAGTGCCACCGGGTCGACGCTGGCGGCTGGGTCACCCAGCGATGTAGCAGCCGCTGTTGCGTCTTCGGCCGCGAGTAGCGTGCGCTCGCGGGTCGGACTTGGCCTTAAGCCTGGTTGGTGGAGATCCGCGTGCGCTGGCCAAGGAGTCTGTTTTGAGGTGAGGGCCCTGTGGCCCGGGGCGGAGGAGCGGTTCCTTCCGCCCCGGGCGCAGTGTTCAGGGGTAGATCTCTCCTGCGAACCAGGTGCTCGCGTCGATCCATTCGCCGCTCCCGCCGCCGCCCCAGCCGTTGTTCACGTAGAACGCGGTGTCGGTGACGGTTTCGGTCCAGTCCCACCAGAGGAAGGAGTGGCGGATGGTCCTGTGTTGCCACGCGTAACCCCAGGCGACGGGGTAGTGGCTCAACCAGCCTGTGCCGATGACAGCGGGCGTGCGCCGGTAGGCGATTGAGTTCGCGGCGTAGTTGGCCAGCCGGGTCTCGTGGATGCCGAGGCTGTTCCAGTGGGTGTCGAGTCGGGTGTAGCTGCGGCCGTTGAGGTACTGCCACGCCCCGGGCATGTCCCATGGGGTCGTCGCTCCGGAGCCGAAGGCGCAAAACGTGCCGACCTGCCCGTTGAGCTCGCCGATCATGTTGTTGACACCCCCGTCCTGGTTGATGGGTGCGACGACGTCGGCGCCACGGCCGCCGTTCTCCCTGTAGAGGCCGTTGCGGCCGGCCCAGTACGAGTTGCCGCTCGCGGCTTGGCGGTCGCCCCAGGCGAAGAGGATCCCCCACGCGGTGGGGCCGCAACCGACCGCGCACCCGCCGAACGGGAACTGGTTGTAGCGAGGCTGCTGGCCGGCGGTGCCGGCCCAGAAGTAGTTCCAGCTCATGTCAGAGTTCCTCTCCGAGCGGCCCGATGCGGTTCACGGTGGTCGAGGGTGCCTGGTCGGGCACGATGAAGTACCGGAGACGTTCTTCGCTGCCGGCGTATCGCAGGTGCACCTCGAAGCTCGTGTCCTTGGCGCTGACGTCTGCGCGCGGTCGCAGGACGAGCTTGGGCGGGAGCGGTTGCGGGTTGAGCTCGGCGGCGACCAGGTCGGCACCCGGACCCTCGATGGTGAAGTCGCCTTCCTCGAGAAGCCAGACCGTGTGCGTGGCGCCTGAGTGAATCCCTTCGCCGAACTCCTCGGTGAGCTTCTCGGTCTCCCAGCGCGGTTGCGCGCGCTGCGCGAGCGCGGCCAACTGGTGGCGGTAACAGTCGGCGTACTCCGTGGTGATCTCGTTCCAGGAGCGCCACTCCTGCAACTCCACGACGCTCTTGCCCCGCGACGTCCGCACGCGTTGAGGTTCGGTCTTGTCGCCGTCCTCCCCGTCGTGGGCCCCAGCTGGGACGGTCGTGGCGTAGCCGGCAGGCAGTCGCTTCGGCAACGCGTCCGGCATCCCGGTGAGCTTGGGTGGCATCGTCCCGATGTGGCCGACCAGGTCGCCGCGGTCATCGAGCCCGGCGTAACACAGCGCGTCCAGCTTGACCACGCGGTCAATGGCGCCGAGCTGCTCGAGCTGGCGGCTCGGCGGGGCGGTGTCGAGGCTGAAGTGCGGCACCGGAACGTCGTGCCCCCCGGTCGCGACGACGATGAAGCCTCGGTCGGCGCGGCCCGCCTTGCCCTCACGGGTGGGCAGAACGGTCGTGAGGCCGGCGATCTCGATCTCCCAGTACGCGATGTCGGCCAGATCCGGCCGGTACACCGGTGCAGCCTCCCCGAACCGCGGCTCTGCCTTGCGTAGCCCGGTCGGTGAAAGCCCGTCGCCGACGAGCGCGGCAACGGCGCGGGCCGCACGACGACGTACATCGAGCGGCACCTCCTCGAATTGAATCCTCATCTGGTCGCTCCCCTTTGACGGTGTGCGCGGTCACGCGCTGGGCAATTGGCAGGAGGTTCCGGTGTGCCCGTCTGATACACCCGCGAGTGCCACAGCCGACCTCATCGCGAAGGTGCGTCCATCCGCCGCCTGAGCATCAGAAGTGAGGCAGAGTCCCGCCAGCAGGCGGCCGCCGCGCCGCGTGCCCGTCGACGGCATCCCTGCCATGGCCTCTACGCTTCCGCGCATGGATGCCGGAACTCACCCCGGGACGGCGGTGGCCGCCGACGGGCTGTGGCACCGCATCGTCGCCCGGGTGAGGGAGGCGTCGTGGGCCCTCGACGCCAACGACGGGATCATCGGCATCGCCGGCATCCTCCAGGGCTTCGCGAGCGCCGGGGCCGGTGACCGTCTCCTGATCTTCGCCGCGGTCGCCGGCACCCTGGCCGGGGCGCTCAGCGCCGGAGGCACGAAGTGGGCGGAGGTCGCTGCCCAGCGCGAGACCGAGCTCGCCATCGCGAACCAGGTGGCCCTGGAGCTCGCGACCGACCCGGCGGGGGAGCGAGCCGAGCTCGTGCAGTACTGGCAGGGCCGCGGCCTGACCCCGGAACTCGCCAGCGAGGTCGTCCACCAGCTCATGGAGCGCGACGCCCTCGGCGCCCAACTCGACGCGGAGTTCGGTCTGGAGGAGGTGACGTCCCGCACGGCACCCCTGCTCGCCGGGCTCCAGACGACGATCGCGTTCACCGTCGGAGCGATGGTCCCGCTGCTCATCACGTGGTTCGTGCCGCTCGCGATCGAGACCACCCTCATCGTCGTCGCGGTGGTGGTGTCACTGAGTCTGACCTCGCTCGTTGCTGCCGGCGTGGGGCGACTATCGGCCCTGCACATGGTGATCCGCAGTCTCACCGTCGGTCTGGGGACGATGGGCGCGAGCTACCTGGCGGGCATGTTCTTCTTCTGACCCATGGAGGTTGGCGCGCAGTTCCCCCGGTGTCAGTCCGGGATGGCGGCAGAGGTGTGGCCGTAGAGCACCGTGAAGCGCTGGAGCACCACGGGCATGTCCGACCGGAAGCCGCGGTCGTGCACCGCGCTCTCGGTGAAGAACCGCTCGTGCACCTGCCGCCACGTGGCCAGCGACCGGTCGCCCTCACCCTCGAGGAACGCGTGCTCGGCACTGACCTCGTCGAACGGCACGACGTCGACCCGGGTCGTCGCGATGAGGGCGTGGGGGATGCCGCGGCCGTCGGTGACGATGGCGAGCGCGCCCGGCTCCGGGAGGTCCTCACCCTCGGCCTCGTAGTCCCAGAGCGCACCGGCCGTCGCGGTCTTGTCACCCGACAGCACCAGGGCGAGCAACGCGTCGGCCTCGTCAGGGGTGGCGCCGAACGCCCACGCCGGCGGCGGAAGCAACCCCTCGGGCCGCTCACCCGTGTAGTAACCGGTCGGGTTGAGCTTGGCACGCACGCGCGCCACCTCCCAGAACGCCGCGACGATCGAGGAGGTGTCGGCCTGCGCGTCGGGAGCGTCCATGACTAGGCCGGGTACTCGCCGCGCTTGACGAGCGCCCGCGGCATCCGCGAACGGCGCAGCTGGAAGGCGCGCATCGCGGCATACATGCCGTTGCCCTTGGCCTTCGCGGCCTCCTCACCGAACTTCGCGGTGAGGCGCTTGCGCAGCCCCCGCCACATGAGGAGCGTGTCGACGATCGCGGTGAGCAGGATCGCGTAGGTGAGGATCGTGACGAAGAAGAGGATCTCGTTCGTGCGCAGGAAGCTCAGCGCCAGCACGATGAGCATCACCGGCAGCATGAACTCCGCGAGGTTCCACCGGGCGTCGATGTGGTCGCGGATGTAGCGCCGCACCGGGCCCTTGTCGCGGGCCGGCAGCCCGGACTCGTCACCCGTGAGCATCGCCTGACGCGTCCTGTACATCTGCTCGTTGCGCTTGGCGCGGTCGAGCTTCTTGGCCTGCTTGCGGTCAGCGACGACGAGCGGCTGCCGACGCGCGGCCTCCTGGTCCTTGCGCTTGGGCGTGGGCCGGTTCTTGGCCCCCTCGCGCGCGGGGTGGAGCGCCTCGTCGGTGAGCTGCTCGCTGGTCGTCTTGTTGCGTCCGAACACGCCACCACTGTAGGTGCAATGCGTCGGATGCCGTGCACGCGCCCGTGCGGGCCTCCCACCTCGCGCGCTGGGTCGGGTCCCTCGTCGCCGCTGGTGAGGATTGTCCGTCGCCGTCGGTATCGTCGCCGTCATGAGCGACGTGCTGACTGCCGACCAGATCTGGGACCTTCGCGATCGGGTCCATGCCCTGATGCCGGGGCTGCGCGCTGACCTCGAGGCGCTGACCCGCATCCCCAGCGTGAGCCTCGACGCGTTCGACCAGGCCCACGTGGAGGCCAGCGCGCAGGCCACGGCCCAGTTGTTGCGAGCCGAGGGGCTCGAGGTCGAGATCGTCCGCGAGGGTGGCCGGCCTGCGGTGATCGGCCACCTCGCCGGCCCGCCCGGGTCCCGCACCGTCATGCTCTACGCCCACCACGACGTGCAGCCCCCCGGCGACCACGCCCTCTGGGACAGCCCACCGTTCGAACCCACCGAGCGGGACGGGCGGCTCTACGGGCGCGGCGCCGCTGACGACAAGGCCGGGGTGATGGCGCACGTCGCCGCCCTTCGCGCGCACGCCGGTGCCCTTCCCGTGGGCGTGACGGTATTCGTCGAGGGCGAGGAGGAGATCGGCTCCGACTCGCTGCCGACCATCCTGGAGCGGCACGGTGAGCGGCTGCGGGCCGATGCGATCGTGCTGGCCGACTCCACGAACTGGGCCATTGGGGAACCGGCCCTCACGACGACGCTGCGCGGCATGATCCGGGTCGTCGTCACCGTGACCACGCTCGACCACGGCATCCACTCCGGGATGTTCGGGGGAGCGGTGCCTGACGCGATCACCGCCCTCGTGCGGTTGCTCGCGAGCCTGCACGACGACGACGGGGACGTCGCCGTCGCCGGGCTGCGCTCCGGTGAGGCCGCCGACCTGCCCTTCGACGAGGCCCGACTGCGCGAGGAGTCTGGCCTGCTCGACGGGGTGTCGACCATCGGGTCCGGCCCGTTGCTGTCGCGGATCTGGACCAAGCCGGCGATCACGACGATCGGCATCGACGCGCCCTCGGTCGCGACGTCGTCGAACACGCTGGTTCCCAGTGCCTCGGCGAAGATCTCCATGCGCATCGCCCCCGACGAGGACGACCTCGCGGCCTTCGAGCTGCTGCGCACCCACCTGATCGAGCACGCCCCGTGGGGGGCCCGGGTCGAGGTGACCCTCGATGACCGCGGTCTCGGGTTCGCCGCCGATGCCGACGGACCGCTCTACGACCAGGCCCGGGCAGCCTTCCAGGACGCGTGGGGTGTGGCCCCGGTCGACATCGGCGTCGGCGGGTCCATCCCGTTCGTGGCGGCCTTCGCGCAGCGTTTCCCGGATGCCGCCATCCTCGTCACCGGCGTCGAGGACCCGGACACCCGGGCGCACGGGGCGAACGAGTCGCTGCACCTCGAGGAGTTCGAGAAGGTGTGCGTCGCCGAGGCCGTGCTGCTCGCCCGGCTCGGTGCGCTTCCCGTCGGCGAGCAGTCACAGCGGGAGGGGTCGCAATGAGCGAGGGAACGTACGTCGAGCCGAGTTTCGAGCGAGACACGACCTACATCACCGACCGCATCACCGTCGACGGCGCGGGCGATGGGTCCGGTGACGGCGCGTGGCCGATCGAGGCGGGGCGCTACCGGCTCGTCGTGTCACGGGCCTGCCCCTGGGCCAACCGCGCCACCATCGTGCGACGACTCCTCGGGTTGGAGGACGCCATCTCCATGGGGATCTGCGGCCCGACCCATGACGCCGACTCCTGGACCTTCGACCTCGACCCCGGTGGGGTCGACCCGGTGCTGGGCATCCCGCGGATCAAGGACGCGTACGACAAGCGCTTCCCGGGGTACCCGCGAGGCATCACCGTCCCGGCGATCGTCGACGTCTCCAGGGGAGTCGTCGTGACCAACGACTTCGCGCAGCTGACCCTCGACCTGTCGACCCAGTGGCGTGACCACCACCGCGAGGGCGCCCCCGACCTCTACCCGCACGACCTGCGCGCCGAGATCGACGAGGTCAACCGGTGGGTCTACACCGAGGTCAACAACGGGGTGTACCGCTGCGGCTTCGCGGGCACGCAGGCCGCCTACGACGCGGCGTACGACCGGCTGTTCTCGGCGCTGGACCGCCTCGAAGCGCGCCTGCTGAACCAGCGCTACCTCGTCGGCGACACGATCACCGAGGCAGACGTCCGGCTGTTCACGACCCTCGCCCGCTTCGACGCGGTCTACCACGGGCACTTCAAGTGCAACCGCTCCAAGCTCAGCGAGATGCCGGTCCTGTGGGCCTACGCACGCGACCTGTTCACGACCCCGGGCTTCGGGGACACCACCGACTTCGTGCACATCAAGAGCCACTACTACGAGGTCCACCGCGACATCAATCCCACCGGCGTCGTGCCGGCCGGGCCGGACCTGTCGGGCTGGGCGCAGCCGCACGCTCGGGAAGCGCTCGGTGGGCGACCGTTCGGTGACGGCACCCCACCCGGGCCGCCACCGGCCGGCGAGCGGGTGCCGACAGTGCACAACCCGCACGTAGGCGACGACGGGCTGGTTCGCGCCTGAAAGACGGATCCACCCGGGGACTTGACCTCCACGCCATCGGCGTCAACAACACCTTGACAAGTAAGCCATGTCAAGGAAAGGTTGACGCATGATCACACGATCCGGCATCCCCACCCTCGGCATGAGCCTCGTGCTCCTCGGCCTCGTCACCGGCGCTCTCAGCCGAGTGGTCGAGTCCGGGTTCTTCCACGGTCTCTTCCAAGGGATGACCATTGCCCTCATGGCGCTCGGTGCCTACGCGATCGGTCGTGGGGTGTGGGGGAGCCGCGGCGACGGGGACGAGCCGCAGGGGTCGATGTGGCTGCCGAGCCGTGACCGTCGTGAGTGACACGATCGCTGACCGCGTCGGTCGGCTCATCCTCGACGGCAGCGACCAGGAGAACGTCGACCACCTCGAGCTCGTGGCTCGGGCCGCCGAGGCTCACGAGGCGACCCGCGACCTGCTCCACCAGTCGGTCGCGACGGCCCGCGCGGGCGGCCACAGCTGGGCGGCGATCGGGGCGGTCCTCGGCCTGACGCGCCAGGCCGCACAGCAACGCTTCGGCGGCGCCGTGGACAAGCCGGGCGGTGTCGACCAGCCCATGGACGCCGGCGGTCTGCTCGGGGCCGAGGTGCGCTGGCTGGGCCCGGTGACCGCCTTCGACGAGATGGCCGAGCTCGCCCTCGCCGGCCGCCGGGGGTGGCGAACGGTCGACGCGGGGATGCTCAAGCACAAGGTCGTGCGCACCCCGACGCAGTGGGAGCACCGTCGCGTGGCCTGGACCCGCCCGGCCTCCGCCCTCGAGCAGGACGGGTGGCACGTCGCCGTGCGGGCCTTCCCGTGGCTCTACCTCGTCCGGGACACCGGCATCCCCGCCGAGGACTGACCGGGCGGCGGTGCCCGGTCCGCGACGCCCTCGTCGAGCGTCGCGGGTCAGTCCTTCGAGGTCTCGCCGGGCAGGGCGAGCATCTGGTCCAGCGCCACCCGAGCGTCGTGGGCGACCTGGTCGTCGACCCGGATGGTGTTGACGACGCGACCCTCGACGAGGGACTCCAGGGCCCACACGAGGTGCGGCAGGTCGATCCGGTTCATCGTCGAGCAGTAGCAGACGTTCTTCTCGAGGAAGGCGATCTGCTGCTCGGGGAACTGCGCAGCCAGGCGCTGCACGAGGTTGAGCTCGGTGCCGACCGCCCACGCCGTGCCGGCGGGTGCTGCCGCGATGGTCTTGATGATCTTCTCGGTCGAGCCAACCTCGTCGGCGAGCTCGACGACCTCGTTGCGGCACTCGGGGTGCACGATCACCTTGACGCCGGGGATCGTGCGGCGGGCGGCCTCCACGGCATCCACGGTGAACCTCCCGTGCACCGAGCAGTGACCACGCCAGAGGATCATCGTCGCGTCGCGAAGCTGCTCAGGGGTGAGCCCGCCCATGGGGCGGTGCGGATCCCAGACCACGCAGTCGTCCAGCGACCCGCCGAGGTCGCGGGCGTAGGTGTTGCGGCCCAGGTGCTGGTCGGGCAGGAACAGCACCTTCGCGCCGTCGCCGGCCTTCTCGAGCGCCCAGGTGAGGGCGGTCTTCGCGTTCGACGAGGTGCAGATCGTGCCGCCGTGGCGACCCGTGAACGCCTTGATCGCCGCGGAGGAGTTCATGTACGTCACCGGCACGGTCGCCTCGGCCACACCGGCCTCGACGAGCTCGTCCCAGCACTCCTCGACCTGGTCGATCGCGGCCATGTCAGCCATCGAGCACCCGGCGGCGAGGTCGGGCAGGATCACGGTCTGTGCGTCGGAGGTGAGGATGTCGGCGGACTCGGCCATGAAGTGCACGCCGCAGAACACGATCCACTCCGCGTCCGGGCGGGCCGCTGCCTCCTTGGCCAGCTTGAACGAGTCACCCGTGACGTCGGCGAACTCGATGACCTCGTCCCGCTGGTAGTGGTGACCGAGCACGAAGACCCGGTCCCCGAGGGCCGCCTTCGCCGCCCGGGCGCGCGCCACGAGGTCGGGGTCCGACGGGGCCGGGAGGTCGCCCGGGCACTCGACACCGCGTTCGCTCGCGAGGTCACGGCCCGCGCCGAGCACGAGCAGGGGCAGTCGGGCGTGGGCAGGACCGGTTGTCGTCGTCACGAGGTCGATCGTAGGGCGATAACCTCGACCCGTGCGTGTGCTGATCGCCCCCGACTCCTTCGGTTCGACCCTGGGCCCGGTCCAGGCAGCCACGGCCATGGCTGCCGGCTGGGCCGAGGGTGCGCCGCACGACGAGGTCGAGGTGCTGCCGCTCTCGGACGGTGGCCCGGGGTTCCTCGACGTGCTCATGCGGGCCCTCGGTGGCACCACCATCGCGACGACCGTGAGCGACCCGCTCGGCCGTGAGGTGCCCGCCGCGGTGCTGGTCGTCGAGCGCGACGGCAGGCGCACGGCATACGTCGAGGCATCCCAGGCCAGCGGTCTGCACCTGCTCGGCGCGGACGAGCGCGACCCCTCCATCACCGGCACCTGGGGGGTCGGGCAGTTGCTGGAGGCGGCCCTGGCGACCGGGCCCGACAAGGTCGTCGTCGGGGTGGGCGGCAGCGGAACCCACGACGCCGGGGCGGGGATGCTCTCAGCGCTCGGCGCGGGACCGGCATCCGAACTCGCCCGCGGTGGCCGCCACCTCGCCACGGTGTCCGACGACGTCCTCCTCGGCCTGCCGGGCGTCATCGACCGGTGGCGCGGGGTCGACCTCGTCCTGGCGACCGACGACGACACGCCGCTGCTCGGCCTCCAGGGCACCAGCGCCGTCGACGCTCCGCGCAAGGGGGCGAGCCCGGAACAGGCGCAGGCCCTCGAGGCGGCCCTGGGCCGGTTCACCGAAGTGGTCGGCCGCGCACTGCCGACCCCCCAGGTCGACCTCCTGAGTGGGATGCCGTGGCGCCTGGACCGCGAACCCGGCGCCGGTGCGGCCGGTGGCCTCGGGTACGCCCTGCTCGCCCTGGGTGCGCGGCGTGCCAGTGCCGTGGGAGAGGTGCTGCGGGAGTGCGGCTTCGGGGTGGCCGCGGCCCGCAGCGACCTGGTCGTGACCGGTGCCGGCCTCGTCGACTGGCGACAGGCCCGCGACTCGGTGGTCGCCGGGGTCGCCGCAGCGACGATGGAGACGGCCCGGCCGACCGTTCTCATCGCAGGGGAGTGCCTGCTCGGTCGTCGCGACACGATGACCATGGGTTTTGCCAGCAGCTACGCCGTCGCGGAGACGCCCGCCGAGCTGGAGGCCATGGTTGCCGACCCCGTGGCCACGTTGGCGCAGCGCACGGCGCGAGTCGCCCGCACCTGGTCACCGGCGGCCCCCTGACCTACTCCGGTGGCGGCGACCTCAGGGCTGCCCTAGAGTCACGATCACCAGTCGGGAGGGGGTACCCCTTGACGAAATCGAAGGGGTATCGACATGAAGGTTCGATTTCTCACCGGGATCGTCGCACTACTAGGCACCTTGGCGTTCGCGGGAGCGCCTGCAACGGCGTCCTTTAGCCAGTGTGGTACTGACCGCGTGTGCCTGTGGGGAAACAACGACTACGACTGGCTGCTCCTCACTCGTACCGCGGGTGGTGGGGTGCAGGCCATGCCCTATGGGACGCTCAACCGCATGGATTCATGGGCGAACCGGACGACCACAAACGCCCGCGGCTACGACAACACGAATGGCACCGGCGACTGTCAGACCTTTACTCGTGGCTCGTCGAATCCGAATGTCTCGGTGTTGAACAGTGACGAGGTATCCGGGACAGCCACGAATGGGGCCTGCTGACCACGATGCCTTTGGTCACTGTGGCGGGCCTGACGCGACACTACGTCGGGCCCGCCGAGGTCATTCGGGCCGTGGACACCATCGATCTGTCCATAGAGGCCGGGGAGCTTCTCCTTCTGCGGGGGCCAAGCGGCGCGGGGAAGTCGACGCTCCTGCGGCTCCTCGCGGGTTTGGAGCCGGCAGATTCGGGGACGGTCCTGGCAGGGGGTCGCGACGTGACGGCGATGTCGTCAGATGAGGCCGCTTCCCTCCGCGCACATGACATCGGCGTGGTCTTCCAGGACAACAACCTCGTCCCTGAGTTTTCTGCCATCGAGAACGTCATGCTGCCGCTGGAGCTGCGCGGGGATCGAGGGGCTCAAGTTCGCGATGAGGCCGCCGCGTGGCTCCACCGTGTCGGATTGGCAGGACTGGAAGATAGGGCTCCAGACCAGCTGTCCGGCGGACAGCAGCAGCGGGTCGGCATTGCCCGCGCCCTGATTGGGGGGCGGTCAATCCTGTTGGCCGACGAGCCGACCGGCTCCCTCGACAGCACCAATGCGACGGCGATCTTCAGCACCTTGCGCGAGCTCGCCGATCAGGGGGTGCTCGTCGTGATCTCCACCCACGACCCCCTGGCGGTCGGCTTCGCGGATCGTGTCATCAGCATGCGCGACGGGTGCATCGCGGAGGATTCGGCCACCACTCTGGCTGGGATGGGGTCGGCATGACATGGATCCTCGCGTCCAGGATCGTTCGCGCCCGATGGGTTCGGCGAGGCGCACTTCCCTCCTGTGTCGTCGCGGCGCTGCTCGTCACGGTTGCCATGGTCATGAGTGCGGTGTCCCTCACTGCGGAGCAACGCCGCGAGGAGCAGTTCGGGGGCTATGCACTGGAGTGGCAACTACCGCAGCCGGCCTTCCTCGGGGAGCCCATGTCCGTGCCCGATGGTGCCGAAGCTCGGGGGCCGCTGCTCGTGCGCTCGGATCGACTCACCGCGCTGACGGGTGACCGCCTGATGTACCTCGAAGGGCCGTGGGCCGAGTCGGAGCCGCCCGGCCGATATGACCTCACCTCCGGGCGATGGCCCCAGGAGCCTGGAGAGGTGGTCATCACGCAGGCTCTGGTCGGCGGCGATCAGGTATTGGCCGTCTCGCCCGACATCGGTGACCTCACGGTTGTCGGCGAGATTGACAACGCGTATTCCTCCAGTGCTGAGGTGTTGGCTGCACCGGGCACCTGGGCTGCAGCAACGGTCGCCGACGCTGATTCCCCCACCGTTCCTGAAGCGACCGTCAGTGTCTTCACCGGCCGCCTGGAACCGGCAGAGGCCGCTGAACTCGCGTCAATGTGGAAGGTGACAGAGCCTCTAGCACGTGATGCCCCGGATGAGACGGTTTCGTGGTCCGATCGATCCCCTATGGCCTTTCGCATCCCCGTACTGCTGCTTCCCATCCTGGTCGGCGCTTTCGCCGCCCTGTTCGGACGCCGGCGGCTCGTGCGGACCAGCGCAGCGTTGATGGCAGTCGGGACGCCGCGACACCACGCTTTGTCGGCGCTGGCACTGGCAGGCGGGGGGGCTCTCGCGATCGGCGCCGTTCTGGGTTCTCTGATCGGGACCGTTCTGGGCTTTTGCGGCGGGCTATTGGCGGCGCAGGCGGCTGGTCATCCGCACGTGCTTTCCCTACCGGGACCGCTGGTCTATGGGGCGGTCACTGTTCCCTCCGGCATCGGCTGGGCCGCCCTCGTCCTGGCCCTGCAGCCCGATCGGCACCGGGCCCCCAGGCTGCCGGGGGTCATTGCTGGGGTGGGTCAGCGCGCCAAGCATCTTGCAACGTGGGCCTTGGGTGCCGTCGCACTCGGCCTGGCGGTCACCGTCCACACACCCGCGCAGAGCATGATCCTCATGGTCTGCCTCGTTGGGCTCTTCAGCACGCTGATGCCGCAGGTGCTGAAACTGGTCAGCTCCTGGATCCCCGCCCACGATCCGGCGACTCGTTGGGGCCTTTGCTCCTTGAGGGCCCCCGGAGGTGCAGCGCTGGGATCCTTGTTTCTGCTGCTTGCGCTCATCACCCCGGCATTGGCCTCGCTTGCCTTGGCGAGTATGTCCAGCTCACAGATGCGGAGCGAGGCCCTGGCCGCCGTGGGGCCAGGGCAGGTGGGTGTGCTCGGTCTGGGGGGTGCCGCGACGCCGCCGCCGCCGTCTGCTTCTGCCGCCGCCGACGCAGCCCTTGATGGGCGCCCTCGCCGTCAGTTGCTGTGGGTCGATGGGTTCCTTCCCTTTGACGGCCCATACCTCAATGCCTCCGTTCTTGTGGTTGAGGACGCGACCGATGCCCCGCTGATACTCGGCGACGCCATCACACCTGCCGAGGTGGCTCTGCTGCGCGAGGGCGGCTTGGTGCACTGGGGAAGCGGATCGCCGGAGTCAGTAAGCGTTGAAGGCGTGGTGTTCACCGCGGTCCGGCGGACTGTCGGCATCTCTGAAGAGTGGAGTTTCCAGGCTGGAGCGGTGATCACTCGCGAGACCGCTCTCGCTGCACAACTGCCTTTGCTTGAGGGTGGGCTCCTCTACAGCGAGGTGGGCCCGGCGGACGTCACGAGGCTGATGGAGGACGTCGACGCACGAGGCATCGACCGACGCCTTGTTGAGGTGTACCACCCACCGGAGCCCCCCGTAGGCGTTCTGGCCGCAGTGGTATCCGCTGGAGTGTTGTGCCTCGTGGTCGTTATGGTGGCCACCGCAGCCGCCAGTGCGCGAGTTGCAGGGCTGCGCCCCGTGGTAACTCAGTTGGTCACCCACGGGGCCTCTCGTCGTCAGGTGCGTCGGATGGTGGCCATCGAGCCACTCGCGACCACAGCCGCAGCCTTCGCTATCGGCGTGGGTTCAGTGGCGATCGGGGTAGGGGTGCTCATGATGCGCGTCCCGTTCCTCACCATTGATATGAAGGCCTGGCCGGCGCTCGTGGTTGCGCTTGTCGTCGCTGTGTGCGCAGGGCAGGCAGTCGGCGTGCTCGTTGCAATACGGGGCGCACGACCCGGGTACGCCTCGACATGAGGGCCGCCCAGCGAGTGCCGTGCTCGCTGCGGGGAGCCGGGTCGTATCCTTGTCGAAGAACCCGGGAACACCGGCGACCCCGAGCGGGTTGACCACGGCGTCCGGGCCGGACCCCAGGCCACCGCCAGCACGAGGAGTGCATCCATGAGCGACCAGCTCCAGACCACCGAGGCACCCGCAGACGCCCCCACCGAGGAGACCCCGGCACACGGTGTCCTGCTCACCGGCGTCGCCGCCGAGAAGGTCCAGTCCCTGCTCTCCCAGGAAGGGCGCGACGACCTGCGTCTGCGGGTCGGCGTGCAGCCCGGCGGCTGCTCGGGCCTGATCTACCAGCTGTACTTCGACGAGCGCACCCTCGATGGTGACCTCGTGCGCGACTTCGACGGTGTCGAGGTCGTCGTCGACCGGATGAGCGCCCCCTACCTCGAGGGCGCCACCATCGACTTCGCCGACACGATCGAGAAGCAGGGGTTCACCATCGACAACCCCAACGCGGGCAGCTCCTGCGCTTGCGGCGACAGCTTCAGCTGACCCGTCGGCAGCACTGCGGCACCAGCAGCATCCACGAAGGGCCCGCGCACTGCGCGGGCCCTTCGGGCATCCCGCGACGAAGCCTGAACGCGGAGAGGTCCGGTGAACCGGCCTGACTCGGGTAGGTTGCTCGTCGTGCAGATCGCCGTCGCCGGGTCCATTGCGACCGACCACCTGATGACCTTCAAGGGCAGCTTCTCCGACTCCCTCGTGCTCGAGCAGCTCGACAAGATCTCGGTGAGCTTCCTCGCGGAGACGCTCGAGATTCGTCGGGGAGGCATCGCGGGCAACATCTGCTTCGGCATGGCGGCACTGGGGGCGCGACCCATCATCGTCGGCGCGGCGGGCGAGGACTTCGCCGACTACCGCAGCTGGCTCTCGCGCCACGGCGTCATCACCGACCACGTCCACATCTCCGAGTCACGGCACACGGCGCGCTTCGTCTGCACGACAGATGACTCGATGGCGCAGATCGCCACGTTCTACGCCGGCGCGATGTCCGAGGCGCGGATGATCGAGCTCGGCCCGATCCACGAGCGGTGGGACCTCGACCTCGTGCTCATCGGTGCCGACGACCCCGAGGCCATGCTGCGCCACACCGAGGAGTGCCGCACGCGCGGCATCCGCTTCATCGCCGACCCGTCGCAGCAGCTCGCGTTCGCGGAAGGCCCCTTCATCCGCCAGCTCATCGACGGCGCGGACTACCTGTTCACCAACGAGTACGAGTCCTACCTCACCGAGACCAAGACCGGGTGGAGCCAGGACGAGATCGACAGCCGGGTCACGACCCGCGTCATCACGCGCGGCAAGGACGGCGCCGACATCCGCACCCGCGGCGAGGACCCCATCCATGTTCCCGTCGCCGGTGACGTCGAGCGGGTTGACCCCACGGGCGTCGGCGACGCCTTCCGCGCTGGCTTCCTCGTCGGACTCGCCGGCGGCCTCGGACACGAGCGCTGCGCCCAGATGGGTTCGGTGCTGGCCGCACACGTCCTGGAGACCGTCGGCACGCAGGAGTACACGGTGACGCGCGAGGGTTTCCTCGCCCGGTTCGCCGCGGCCTACGGTGACGAGGCCATGGCCGAGATCACCCCGCTCGTGCGCACGATGCGGGGCTGACACCGACCACCCCGCCATGGTGTTCCCACCCATCGAGCCGCCGGCCACGCCGTGGCACCTCGACGACGCACAGCCCGACCCCGGCGACGACCTCGTCGCGGCAGGTGCCGACCTCGAACCCGGCACCCTGCTCGCGGGCTACCGGTTGGGGCTGTTCCCCATGGGGCTCGGACACCATGGCACCGGGGCCATCGGCTGGTGGTCACCCGACCCCAGAGGTGTCCTGCCGGCCGGGGCGCTGAAGGTCCGCCGGTCGCTGCGCAAGGCCATCGACCGCTTCGACGTGCGGGTCGACACCGCCTTCGACGAGGTGGTGGCCCACTGCGCCGACCCGTCCCGTGAGGGCCGGTGGATCACCGACGACATCGCCGCGGCCTACCGGCGGCTGCACGACCTCGGCTGGGCGCACAGCGTCGAGGCCTGGCAGGACGGAGTGCTCGTCGGCGGGCTCTACGGCGTCTCCATCGGCGGGCTGTTCGCGGGCGAGTCGATGTTCCACACGGTGCGCGACGCCTCGAAGGTGGCTCTCGTGGGGCTCGTGGAGCGCTTCCACCGCGACGGCGACCCCCGCCGCCTCGTCGACGTGCAGTGGGCCACTGACCACCTGAGCAGGCTCGGCGCGCAGGAGTGGCCGCGCGAGACCTACCTCGCCCGCCTCGCCGAGGCCGTTCAGGCGCCTCAGGTCGACCTGTCGGCCTGACCACGCCCGGTTCGCGGCTCGCCGAGCACGACCCGGAACTCGGTCCAGTCCTCGTCCTCGGTCAACGTGACGCTGTGGCCCTTCATCCGCGCCCACGCGGGGACGTCGGACCACGCCGCCGCGTCATCGGCGAGCAGCAGCAGGGTCGCCCCGGCAGGCAGGCCCCGGCTGGCTCGGGCCAGGCGGATGACGGGGACCGGGCACCGCGTGCCCCGCGCGTCGATCACCGGCGGGCGGTCGGGCGGATCCGTGGGGCTCACAGGTCATCCGTCCCGAGCCGACGGCGCACGGCGGCCACGGCATCCGGCAACTCCCGGCACAGCCGGGCGACATCGGCCTCACGGGTGGGGGAGACCGCCCGCAGGGGCAGGGTGATCCGCACGTTGCCGTGGGTGAGCACCCCCATCGCAGCGAGCACGTGGCTGGGGCGCAGGTCGCTGGAGGTGCACGCGGAGCCGGAGCCGACGACGAGGTCACGACGTGCGAGTTCCTCCAGGAGTACCTCACCGTCGACGTAGAGGGCACTGAACGTCACGACGTGGGGGAGCCGGTCCTCGGGATCGCCCACGACGGCGACGTCGGGGATGCGGGCCGCCACGTCGCGGACCCGGTCCACGAGGGCGCGAGCGGCACGTTCCTCGTCGGCGTGCTCCTGCTCGGTGCTCACCCAGGCCTGGGCAGCGGTGAGGGCGAGGGGAACCCAGGGCGCGGCGAGGGCGCGACGGTGCTCGGCCTCACGGCGGGGCCCGGGCAGGCCCCAGCGCGTCCCGGTGCGCACGGCGAGCAGGCCGAGGGGTGGCCCGCCGAAGGTGGCGGCATCCGCCACGATGACAGACCCGGCACCCGTGGGGTGTGCTGCCGGGTCACGACCGAGGGATGCCGTCGCGTCGAGGAGCAGCGGGATGCCGGCTGTGCGGCACAACGCGTCCACGGCGGCGACCGGCTGGCGGGTGCCCACCTCACCGTTGGCGCTCTGGAGCACCGCGGCCGCGGGTGGGCCGTCGCCCGGGTTGTCGAGCGAGGCCGCGAAGGCTGACACGTCGACTCGACCCTCGTGGTCGACGGGCACTGGCTGGTCGGTTCCCGGTGACAACAGGACGACAGAGCGCTCCACGGCACTGGCGACCACGCGGGTGCCGACCCGTCGGCGGGCGTGTCGCAGCCCGTCCAGGCCCACCGTCAACGCCGTCTGGGCGTCGGGGTGGAGGGACAGCTCGTCGGGGCGGACACCCACGGCACCCGCCAGCACCTCCCGGGCCTGGTCGAGGGCAGCCCGGGCTCGTCGTCCCGGGGGGTGCAGGGCCGCAGGGTCGCCCCAGGCGAGGTCCACCGCGGCGTCGAGGGCGGCGCGGGCCGCCGGGTGGAGGGGGCCCCTCGAGGCGTCGAGGAGGCCGGTCGTGCCGAGATCGGTCCGCGTGGGCGCCACGCCTGCACGGTAGTCGAACCCTGCCTGACCGCGCGGGGGGTGGTGCAGTAGGGTTTGGCCTTGTCCGTCCACCTCCTCCAGACGAAGGGTGCAGCGGTGCGCCAGCACGTCCTTTCATCGCCCCGTCGGTTGCGTCGCCGAGTCGGCTCCGCGACCCTTATCGGCGCGCTGTCCGTCGCCGCCCTGACCGGGTGTGCCAGCGGCGAGTTGCGCGGCAACGCCTCCACCGGGTGGCTGCCGCCCGCCGTCACCGAGGGTGGCGAGGTCGTCACCAACCTGTGGATCGGCACCTGGATCGCCGGGCTCGCCGTCGGTGTGCTCGTCTGGGGTCTCATCGCCTGGTGTGTCGTGGCCTACCGCCGCCACAAGGACGACAACGAACTGCCCGTCCAGCTGCGGTACAACATCCCGATCGAGATCCTCTACACGGTGGTCCCGATCTTCATGGTCGTCGTGCTCTTCTACTACACCGCACGCGACGAGGCCACGCTGCTCGACACCTCCCAGGACCCCGACGTGACGGTCAACGTGGTGGGCAAGCAGTGGAGCTGGGACTTCAACTACCTCGAGGACGACGTCCACGAGGTCGGCGCGCAGGCCATCCTCACGGGTGAGCCCGGGGCCGAGGAGACCATCCCGACGCTGTACCTCCCGGTCGGTGAGCGGGTCGAGTTCGTGCTCACCTCGCGGGACGTCATCCACTCGTTCTGGGTGCCGGCGTTCCTCCAGAAGCTCGACATGATCCCCGGCCGCGTCAACCGCTTCCAGGTCGTACCCACCCAGGAAGGCACGTTCAAGGGCAAGTGCGCCGAGCTGTGCGGGGCCTACCACTCGAACATGCTGTTCAACGTGGCCGTGGTCTCCCGGGCCGAGTACGACAAGCACATCAACGACCTTCGGGCTGCGGGCCAGACCGGCATGCTCAACAACACGATCAGCCGCGGCGAACTGATGGACGGCCAGGACGCCGGCACCGACGGAGGTAACTGACCATGAGCGCCGCCACCGAATCAACGATGTACCGCACGGCGGGGGAGAAGACCACCACCCGCCGCCTCGCTCCCGGCTCGACCGTCGTCAAGTGGGTGACGACCACCGACCACAAGGTGATCGGCAACCTCTACTTCATCACCGCGTTCATCTGGTTCATCATCGGTGGCCTCATGGCCCTGGTGATCCGGGCCGAGCTCATGGCCCCGGGCCTGCAGGTCGTGGACAACCCCGACCAGTACAACCAGATGTTCACGATGCACGGCACGATCATGTTGCTGCTGTTCGCGACGCCCCTGTTCGCGGGCTTCGCCAACGCGCTGATGCCGCTGCAGATCGGCGCCCCTGACGTCGCCTTCCCGCGCCTGAACATGTTTGCCTACTGGCTCTACGTCTTCGGTGGCGCCATCGCGGCAGCGGGCTTCCTGACGCCCGGCGGTGCCGCGGCCTTCGGCTGGTTCGCGTACGCACCGCTGTCCGACGCGAGCTTCAGCCCCGGCCTCGGCGGCGACCTGTGGGTCTTCGGTCTGGCGCTCGGTGGCTTCGGCACAATCCTCGGTGCGGTCAACTTCATCACCACCATCCTGTGCATGCGCGCCCCCGGCATGACGATGTTCCGGATGCCGATCTTCACGTGGACGGTGCTCGTCACCTCCATCCTCGTGCTGCTCATCTTCCCGGCACTGGCTGCCGCGCTGTTCGCGCTGGGCGCCGACCGCCGCTTCGGGGCGCACGTGTTCGACCCGGCCAACGGCGGGGCCATGCTCTGGCAACACATCTTCTGGTTCTTCGGACACCCAGAGGTCTACGTCATCGCCTTGCCGTTCTTCGGGATCATCTCCGAGATCCTGCCGGTGTTCTCCCGCAAGCCGATCTTCGGTTACAAGACCCTGGTCTACGCCACCATCGCCATCGCGGCCCTGTCGGTCAGCGTGTGGGCGCACCACATGTACGTCACCGGACAAGTGCTGTTGCCATTCTTCGCGATCATGACGATGCTCATCGCGGTGCCGACGGGGGTGAAGTTCTTCAACTGGATCGGCACGATGTGGGGCGGCAAGCTCTCCTTCGACACCCCGATGCTGTGGTCGCTCGGCTTCCTCGTCACCTTCCTCTTCGGAGGCCTGACGGGCGTGATCCTGGCCAGCCCCGCGCTGGACTTCCAGCTCTCCGACAGCTACTTCGTCGTGGCCCACTTCCACTACGTCGTGTTCGGCACCGTCGTCTTCGCGATGTTCGCCGGCTTCTACTTCTGGTGGCCCAAGCTCACCGGCCGCATGCTCGACGAGCGCCTGGGCAAGATCCACTTCTGGCTGCTGTTCATCGGCTTCCACACCACGTTCCTCGTCCAGCACCTCATCGGCATCCAGGGCATGCCCCGTCGCTACGCCGACTACATGCCCGAGGACGGCTTCACCCTGGGCAACCAGATCTCGACGGTCGGGTCGTTCGTCCTCGCGGTGTCGATGCTGCCGTTCATGTACAACGTGTGGAAGACGTGGAAGACCGCGCCACTGGTCGAGGTCGACGACCCGTGGGGCTACGGCGCCTCGCTGGAGTGGGCCACCTCCTGCCCGCCCCCGCGGCACAACTTCAACAGCATCCCGCGCATCCGCTCCGAGCGTCCCGCGTTCGACCTGCACCACCCTGAGGCAGCGCCAGCCGGTGTGCACGACGCCGCGGTCGCCGACGACAACGTGCTGGTCTCGGCACTCGGTCCGGCTGACCTCGGAGGCAATGCCTTCGCCGACGAGAAGAAGGAGGGCTGAGCCCCATGCTCGCGATGGAGCGCATCGGCGCCCTGCTCGGAGTCTTCGCCTTCCTCATGGCGACGATCTACGGCTTCTGGACCAACTCCACCGAACTTGGGATCGAGTGGGTCGGCGTCATCGGCCTGATCCTCGGTGGGCTGCTCGGCTTCATGATCACGTGGTACCTCGGCATGACCCGGCGCAAGCTCGAGGTCGACCCGTCGGACGACCCGCTCGGCGACATCGACGAGATTCAGGGCGACTACGGCTTCTTCAGCCCGCACAGCTGGTGGCCGCTCTTCCTGGCTGCGGCTGCCGCCGTCTGCTTCCTCGGGCTGGCCGTCGGGTGGTGGGTCTTCATCATCGGCGCGTTCTTCGCGGTGCCTGCCCTCATCGGGTGGACCTTCGAGTACTGGAAGGGCGAGCACGCACTCTGAGGCAGTGACACTGCACGAGTGAGGATGCCGCTCGAGAGAGTTTGAGCGCTCTCACCTCGCACCCATCGGCCCCACCGGAGCAGTCTCCGGTGGGGCCGAGGTGTGTCGGAAGCGCTCTGAGCCCGGGCGCGGCGCGTCTCTCAGCCCCAGCCGAGGTCGTGCAGGGTTTCTTCTTCGATGCCGAAGTGGTGGGCGATCTCGTGAACCACGGTGACGGCGATCTCCTCACGCAGTTCCTCGGCGTCCGCGCACATCCTGGTCAGCGGGCCGCGGAACAGGGTGATCCGGTCCGGGAGTGATCCCTGACCCCACCACTCGCCGCGCTCGGTGAGGGGGGTGCCCTCGTAGATGCCCAGGAGATCGGGGTCGTCCGCGGAGGGCTCGTCCTCGACGAAGAAGACGACGTTGTCGAGCATGGCCATCAGCTCGGCAGGGACGTCGTCGAGCGCGTCCTGCACGATCGCGTCGAACTCGTCGTGGGTGACGGGGCGCATGTCAGTCTCCATCCGGTTCGCGCTGCCACGACAGGCAGGGCCCGTGCAAGGGGTACCCGCGCCACCGCGCGGAGGCGACGCCGTCGGTGCAGTGCAGGTGCAGCGAGTGGGGAGTCTGCACGGCGACGATCGTGGCCTCGAAGACGTCTGGCGACACCCAGCCGCCGGCGGCGACGAAAGGCGCGCCAGCGGCATCCGGCCACCGCCCGTCGCCGCAGGTGATCGGCAGTGGCTCGCCGTCATCGACGACGAGCAGCCAGCTGTTTTCGTGCGGGCGCACCTCGACGCGCGTGAGACGCGGGTGCTCCGGGGTCGGTTCGTGCGTGAACACCCACGGGCCAGGGACTGCGGGCTCGCACGTGGACCCCACAGCGGGAAGCACCGCGGTGTCCAGTGCCTGCGAGAGCTCGTGAACGGCCTCGGGGTCGGCTGGGGAGGGTGTGTCGGTGAGAGCCGGGATCAGTTCTTCCCAGACGGCCTCCAGGATCGGCTGTGCGTCGTCGGTGCAGGCCGTCACGGCGACGACGAGGTCGTGCCGAGGGTGGATGAGGCTGAACTGCCCATAGGCCCCGTCGGCTCGAAAGCCGTCGTGGCGAGATTGCCACAGCTGGTAGCCGTAGCCCTGCTGCCAGTCGGGCGTCCCCGGGTGGTGTGCCGTGTTGCTCAGGGCGCTGCTCGCTGTGCCCACCCACCCGCTCGGGAGGAGCCGGGTGCCCTGCCACACGCCGTCATTGAGGAGCAGCACGCCGAGCCGGGCCACAGCGTCCGTCGTGGTGTGCAGGCCGCTGAAGCCGAGGTCGCCCCCCGCGGCGCTGCGCCAGCTCGCCGAGGTGATGCCGAGGGGCTCCAGCAGGCGGGGGCGCAGGTAGTGCAGGAGTCGCTGGCCGGTGCGGCGCTGCACCGCCAGGGCCAGCATGAGGCTCGCGCCGTTGTGGTAGACGAACCATGACCCCGGCTCGTGCTCGGGCTCCGCGGCGAGGAACAGGGCGGCAGCGCCATCACCCGACCCCAGGAGGCCTGGCACGGTGTCCAGGGTGTCCTCGTGGTGCCCGGTCGACATCCGCAGACAGTCCTCGACGGTGATCTCCGAGGCCCGCGGCCCGGCCGTGGCTGCCGCCTCGGGGAAGACGTCGACGAGCCGCTCACCGCGCCCGAGCAGCCCGTCGTCCTCGGCCAGTGCCACGGCGACGGCCAGGAAGGTCTTGCTCACGGAGTAGAGCAGCTGCTGGTGCTCTGGTCGGTAGGGCGCCCACCAGCCCTGCGCGACGACATGGCCATGACGCACGATCACCACGCTGTGCGGTTCGCACCCGCTGGTCTCCCAGCGGCGCAGCATCGCCAGGACGGCACCCGAGGGGACTCCTTGGCTCTCGGGTGTGCTCCGCGGCAACTCCCCGGTGTCTTCGTGGCTCACTGCGCCCACCCTACCGAGCGCTGGTGGCTGTCGGTCCGCTGGCAGGATGGGCTTCGTGCACGTCACCGTCCGAGTCCGCCCAGGAGCGTCACGCACGCGGGTGGGTGGCCGGTGGGGCGACGGTGAGGTGCTCGGGGTGTCCGTGAGTGCCCGGGCGGTGGACGGTGCCGCCACCGCGGCCGTGTGCGCAGCCGTCGCAGGCGCGTTCGGCGTGCGACCCCGGGAGGTCAGCCTGGTGGCGGGGGAGCGCTCACGCACCAAGGTGCTAGAGGTGTGCGTTGATGCCGACCAAGGGCGTCGCACCCTCGAGGCTCTGCTGGCCCGGTAGCGCTCGAGTCCCTGCAGGCCCAGTGGCGGAGGCCTTGCAGGCCCAGTAGCAGAGGCCCTGCCGACTCTATATCAGGTGGTATGCGAACGGGGCGCACCCTCAGCCGTGATCGGCTGGCGGTGCGCCCCGTGTCGGGAGCTGACGAGCAGGTCAGTGGCGACCGACCTGCGCAGGCTCGGACTCGTCGGCGGACGGGGCAGCCTCGATGGCCTCGTGCTCCTCACCGTGGTGGTGAGCAGCGGCGAGTTCCGCGGGGGTGACAGGGTTGACGGCATCCGCGAAGTAGAACCTCGAGAGCGCCACCTTGGCCTTGGCCAGTCGACTGGTCTTGCGGGCTACACCGTGCTCGTCGACCTCGGTCTCGAGCTCGAGGGGAGCCACCGGGTCGTGCTGCACCAGCACCCACTGGTCGGCGGTGAGCTCGGTGTCGTGTCGCTCGAAGTACTTGCCGTCCGGGGTGCGGATGATGGTGCCCGTCTCCCGGCCGTGCAGGACGGTGTCGCGGTCGCGACGCTGCAGCGACAGGCAGATGCGCTTGGTGACCCAGAACATCAGCGGCGGCAGGACGAACAGCCCGATCCGGAAGAACCAGGTGATGTCGTTGATCGACATGCCCAGCTTGATCGCCATGATGTCATTGCCCGCGGCGAACATGAAGATCGAGTAGGCGGTGATGCCCGCCATGCCGATGCCGGTGCGCACGGGGTTGTTGCGCGGGCGGTCGAGCAGGTGGTGCTCACGGTCGTCCTTGGTGACCCAGCGTTCGACGAACGGGTAGATGCCGAGCACCGTGTAGACGAGCGGGAGCAACACCAGGGCACCGAGCGCGATGTTGAGCGACAGGGTGTAGCCCCAGAACTCGAACTCCAGCCATCCCGGCAGGAGCCGCAGCGCACCATCGGCGAAGCCCATGTACCAGTCGGGCTGGGAGCCGGCCGTGACGGGGGAGGGGTCGTACGGACCGTAGGCCCAGACCGGGTTGATCTGCACCAGTGCCGAGATCATGGCCAGGACACCGAAGACGATGAAGAAGAAGCCACCGGCCTTCGCCGCGTACACCGGCATGACCGGGAAACCGACGACGTTCTCGTTCGTGCGGCCCGGGCCCGGGTACTGGGTGTGCTTCTGGACGAAGACCAGACCGATGTGGGCCGTGAACAGCCCGATCAGGATCGCAGGCAGCAGGAGGATGTGCACGCTGTACAGCCGCGGGATGATCATCTCGCCGGGGAACGGGCCGCCGAAGATGCCGTACACGAGGTAGGTGCCGATCACCGGGGCGGTCTGCACGAACCCGGCCATGGCCCGGATGCCGGTACCCGAGAGCAGGTCGTCGGGGAGGGAGTAGCCGGCGAAGCCCTCGACGATGGCCAGCAGCGCCAGGACGGTGCCGATCACCCAGTTGATCTCGCGCGGCTTGCGGAAGGCACCGGTGAAGAAGACCCGGAACATGTGCACCGTGAGGGCGACGATGAACATCAGCGCGGCCCAGTGGTGGATCTGGCGGATGATCAGGCCGCCCTTGATGTCGAACGAGATGTTGAGCGTCGAGGCGTAGGCCTCGGACATCCCGACACCGCGAAGCGGCACGAAGGAGCCGTCGTAGACCGTGTGACCGGCGCTCGGCACGAACCAGAAGGTGAGGAACGCACCGGTGATCAGGCAGATGATCATCGAGTACATCGCGATCTCACCGAGCATGAACGACCAGTGGTCGGGGAAGACCTTCTTCATGAGGTAGCCGACCGGCTTGGCGGCCCCGGTGCGGTCGTCGACCCATCCGGCGATGCCACCGACGCGACGGGCGGCTCCGGAGGGAGCGGCCTCGGCGGGGGTGTCCCCCTCGCGCAGGGCGTCGGCGGGTCGGGCGGTGGTGGTGCTCATCAGCCACGCTCCCAGAAGCTCGGGCCGACCGCTTCGGCGAACGGTGCGGCGGAGACGAGGTAACCCTCGTCGTCGACGGTGATCTTCAGTTGTGGCAGCGGCCGCTTGGCGGGGCCGAAGATGACCTTGCAGTCCTGCGTCACGTCGAAGGTCGACTGGTGGCACGGGCACAGCAGGTGGTGGGTCTGCTGCTCGTACAGCCCGACGGGGCAGCCGACGTGCGTGCAGATCTTGGAGTAGGCGACGATGCCCTGGTGGCCCCAGTCGCGCTGCTTCTGGCTCTCGATGAGGTCTTCGTCGAGCCGGATGAGGATGACGGCGGCCTTGGCCTTCTCCTCCAGGATGTGCTTCTCGAGGTACTCCGCCTCCGGGTCGTCCGGGTTGGGCAGCAGGCCCTCGGGCATGATGTGGAAGACCGAGCCGATGGTGACGTCCTCGGCCTTGACCGGCGTGCCCTCCGGGTCGCGCATCAGGCGAAGCGGGCGAAACTCGGGGTCCTCACCCGGGCCGCTGGGGCCGCCGTTCCAGAAGGTGCGCGACAGGCTCTTCTGCGGCATCGGGCCGAGGCTGCCGGCCACCTGGAGCACGAGTGGCACGGCGAACAGACCGAGCGCCCCACCCATCGTGTACTTGATCAGGGGGCGGCGGGTGATCTGGGACTGCTCGCCACCCTCGGCGAGCACCTTCACGACCCGCTCGCGGGACTCGTCGGACGCGCGCATCGGGTGGCGCTCCTCGACGACCTCCTCGTCGGGCATGAGGGTCTTGGCCCAGTGGACGGCACCGAACCCGATGCCGAGCATGCCGAGCGCCATCGTGGTGCCGAGCGCGAGGTTGGAGGCGTTGGTGACGCCGATCCCCGGGACGAAGACCGTCTGGTCGAGGTCGACCGCGAAGTACAGGACGATGAACGCCAGCGTGCCGAGGATGGACAGGCCGAACAGGGTCGCCACCTGCTTCTCCGCGCGACGGGCCGCAGCCTCGTCGAGGTCCGCAGCTCGGGCGACGTGGGCGGGCAGCCCGGGGTTGGTGAAGCGCTCGGGGACGCCGCCCGTGCCGATGATGTGGCCCTCATCAAGCCTCACGGCCGTGCTGGAGGTGGAGGCGGGCTCCACCTCAGCACCGGGGTGGTGGGTTTCCTGCTCGTTCATCGGGGTACCGATCTTCTGTTCGACGGGCGGGTAGGGAAACGACTGGGGGTGCTAGGCCGATTTGGAGCCGAGCCACACGGCACAGCCACGAAGATGCCCAGACCGAAGACCCAGGCGAACAGGCCCTCGGAGACCGGACCCATCGAGCCGAGCGAGAGGCCACCCTGCTTGGGTTGCTCCTCGATGGTGTTGAGGAACGCGATGATGTCGCGCTTGGCCTCGGGGGAGAGGTTGGAGTCGTTGAACACCGGCATGCTCTGGGGGCCGGTGGTCATGGCCAGGTAGATGTGCTCGTCGCTCGTACCGGTGAGGGCCGGGGCGTACTTGCCGCGGGTCAGGGCACCGCCGGCACCGGCGAAGTTGTGGCACATCGCGCAGTTCACGCGGAACAGCTCGCCACCCTTGGCCGGGTCACCCTTGGTGGGGTCGATGGCCTCGGCGCTCGGCCGCTCGGGTCCGGGGGACAGCGAGGCGATGTAGGCCCCGATCGCGTCGATCTGGTCCTGCGAGAACTTCACCTCGCCGCGCGCGGGAGCCTGCACCTTCGGCCCGGCCAACGGCATCCGGCCCGTTCCCATCTGGAACTCGACCGCACCGGCACCGACGCCGGCGAGCGCGGGGCCGGCGACCTTGTCGCCGTTGCCGGTGGCGCGGCCTTCGGCGTTCAGGCCGTGGCAGGAGGCACAGTTGGCCCGGAACAGGGCCTTGCCCTCTTCGACCGTCTGTGCCGGGAGGGCCTTCGTGGTCGCGTCAGCCGGCTTGGGCGCGAACGCTGCGTAGACGGCGCCCGTGAGGAACAGGCCCAAGATGATCAGGACGGCGATCGCGGCTGGGTGGCGGCGGCGGGCTGCCAGTGAGTTCACGGGTGCGTTCCTGTCGTCGTCTGCGGGGTCGTGGTCGTGGGGTGCGTCATCGTCTGGGTCACTTCAGCACGTAGATCATGATGAACAGGGCGATCCACACGACGTCGACGAAGTGCCAGTAGTACGACGTGACGACCGCGCCGGTGGCCTGCGCGTGCGTGTAGCGGCGGGTCGTGAAGGTGCGCCCGATGATGAGCAGGAAGGCGATGAGGCCGCCGGTGACGTGCATGCCGTGGAAGCCGGTCGCGAGGTAGAAGACCGAGCCGTAGGCATCGGAGGACAACGTGACGTTCTCGGCGACGAGGTGGGCGTACTCGTAGACCTGACCGGCGATGAAGACCGCACCGAAGATGTAGGTGAGCACGTACCACTCACGCATGCCCCACGCGGAGACCTTGGTCAGCTTGGTGCCGGCCGGCCGTGCGACGACGCCCTTCTCGGCCTGCAGCACACCGAGCTGGCACCACACCGAGGAGATGACCAAGACGATCGTGTTGGCGAGGGCGAACGGGATGTTGAGGATCGCCGTGTTCTCAGCCCACAACTGCGGCTCGTGGCCGCGGATCGTGAAGTAGAACGCGAAGAGCGCCGCGAAGAACATCAACTCGCTCGACAACCACACCATGGTGCCGACCGCGACCAGGTTCGGTCGGGTCGCTGGCCCCTGGCCGGGGATCGAAGGCACGGGCCCCGCGGGCCTGGTCTGGGAAGCTGTCTGAGTCGCCACGAACGCCATTATGGCCGGAAGTTCTCTCGCGTGCTGCGGGGACCCCCCAAAACGCTCGACAAGTCCGCGAAAGTTTCCGCTGAACGGCAGCGGCGACGAGGTGTTCTGGCCACCACGCAGGCCTTCCCGGCGGGTCGCTGTCGCCACCGGTACGATGCGCGCATGACCTCATCGCACGGCACCGACACCTCGGCTCAGGCCCCGGAGTCCGACGGCATCCACCGGGTGTCGGTCCTCCTCTACAGCGACGACGTGACGACCCGGGACGCCGTGCGTGCCGCTGCCGGCCGCCGCCCCGCCCGCGACGTCGAGATCGTCCGGTGGCACGAGTGCGCGACCGCCGAGGCCGTCGTCGAGGCGATGGATGCCGGGGGGTACGACGTCGTGATCCTCGACGGCGAGGCCTCCCCCCTCGGCGGGCTCGGCCTGTGTCGTCAGCTGAAGAACGAGATCTTCGAGTGCCCGCCGATCCTCGTGCTCACCGGGCGCCCGCAGGACGGGTGGCTGGCCGGGTGGTCGCTCGCCGACGAGTCCGTGTCACACCCGCTCGACCCGATCGTCGTCTCCGAGGCCGTGGCTGCCCTGGCGCGAACCCGGGTCGCGGTCGGCTGAGCGTCGTGACCCTCACCGATCCGGCCAGGGCAACCTGGCCGGACCTCTTGACCGCACTCCTGCGCCGGGAGGACCTCAGCACCGAGCAGGCCGGCTGGGCAATGGCCGAGATCATGTCGGGGGAGGCCACCCCGGTCCAGGTCGCGGGGTTCCTCGTCGCGCTGCGTGCCAAGGGCGAGACCGTGGCCGAACTGCGCGGCATCGCCGACGTCATGCTCGAGCACGCGAACCGGATCGACGTGCCCGGTCCGAGCATCGACATCGTCGGCACCGGCGGGGACCGCATGCACTCGGTCAACATCTCGACGATGGCCTCGATCGTCGTCGCGGCGACCGGTCTGCGCGTCGTGAAGCACGGAAACCGGGCGGCGTCCTCGAGCTCGGGCTCCGCCGACGTGCTCGAGGCGCTCGGCGTGTCGCTGACGTTGGCCCCCGAGCAGGTCGCCGCCGTGGCGCAGGAGGCCGGCATCACGTTCTGCTTCGCCAACGCGTTCCACCCGTCGATGCGTCACGCCGCCGTCGCCCGTCGCGACCTCGGGGTCGGCACCGCGTTCAACGCGCTGGGCCCGCTCACCAACCCCGGCCAGCCGACGTACGCCGCGGTGGGTGTCGCCGATGCTCGGATCGCCCCGCTCATCGCCGGTGTGTTCGCCGGCCGTGGCCGCGCCGCGGCGGTTTTTCGCGGCGACGACGGCCTCGACGAGCTGACCCTGGCGACGACGTCCACCGTGTGGTGGGTGCGCGACGGCGACGTCACCGAGCTCAGCCTCGACCCGAGCGATCTCGGCCTGGAGCTCAGCCCGGTGGAGGCCCTGCGCGGAGGAGACGCCGCGCACAACGCCCAGGTGGTGCGGGACCTGTTGGCCGGGGAGGTCGGCCCGGTGCGCGACGCGGTGGTGCTCAACGCGGGCATGGCTCTCGCCACGGCATCCGGTCTCGGTGACGACGTGTCGTCGGCCGCGCTGACGAGGGCCGTCGACGAGGGGATGCGGCGGGCCCGCGCCGCCATCGACGACGGGTCTGCCGCAAGGCTGCTGGAGCGCTGGGTCAGCGCGACCGCTGCCGCCTGACCGGGTCGGCCAGACCGCGCTCGGTCAGGTCTGGCTCAATCCGTTTCGGCGCGGGCAGGTCTCGAGCGGTCAGTTCTCGACAGGTCAGTTCTCGAGGCCGAGGCTGAAGGCCGCCTCGAGGTCGTGCGCGGAGTAGGTGCGGAACGCGATGTGGGTGTTCGTGCCCGTCACCCCGGTGACCTTGTTGAGCCGGTCGGCGATCGTGTCGGCGAGATCCTCGTGCCGCCGCACCCGCACCATGGCGATGAGGTCGGCGTCGCCGGCCACCGAGTAGACCTCGGTGACGCCGTCGAGGTCGGCGATCTCCTGCGCGACCTCGGGGATGCGGTCGACGTCGGCGGTGATGAGGACGATGGCGGTGATCACGACGTCAGCGTAGCCGGGGCGGTCACGAGGGACCGGATGCCGTGCCGAGCGGGCGTCGGATGCGGAGCGGAGGGTTCACTGCATGCCCTCGGTGGTGGTCTGCAACGAGCCTCAGCGCGATCCGGCGAAGCCAGCGACCTCACGTCGGGCGCTCTCCAGCGGTTCGAGCTCGGCGCGCACGGGTACCGCCCCACCGACCGGGCAGGTCCAGACACCGTCGATGTCGACGATGCGCACCCCGGGTGATTCGAGCCAGCGCAGGATCTTCTCGCTCTCCTCGGCGGTGGCCGCCGTCGCGGGTGGCAGCGCGGGGGCGACGACCTCGGCGCTGGCCCGCAGTGCCTCGATGTAGGGCATCGGGTCGGCGCCACGGGGTGAGGTCGTGCTGCCGGCGAGGCGGCCGTGCCGCACGCAGATGACCTCCCAGCCGCCGAGCAGGGTGCGCCGGGCGGCGACGAGCTCGCGGCTGCGTGCCAGCGGATCCAGGCGCTGCGATCGAGAGGTGCCCCGCACGAGGGCGACGAGCCGGTCGCGGACCACCTGGGCGTCCTCGAAGCGCTGCTGCGCGGAGAGCTCGGCCATCCGGTCGCGCAGGGCGGTGAGCAGGTCGCGGGTTCCGCCGGAGAGCAGGTCAGCCGCGCGGTCGACGATCAGCGCGTAGTCGTCGACCGACTGGGCGCCGGTGCAGGGCGCACCGCAGCGGCCCATGTCCGCGAGGGCGCAGGCGGATCGGGGCCGGGTGGGGGACAGCCGCTCGAGGCACTGGCGCAGCGGGAGCACCTCGTGGACGGCCGCGATCGCTGCCTCTGCGGCCGCGCGCGACGAGAACGGCCCGGCGTAGCGGGCGCCGTCATCGGCGACCGCACGCACCACCGACAGCCGGGGGAACGGCTCGACGGTCAGCTTGACCCACGGGGCCTTCTCGGGATGCCGTGACCTGCGGTTGTAGCGCGGCTTGTGCTCGGCGATGAGGCGCAGTTCGCGGACCTCGGCCTCGAGCGTCGTCGCGCACACGATGGGGGTCACGGACTCGGCGATGCGCACCATCTCACCCATGCGTCGCCGGTGCTCGGACGCGGTGAAGTAGGACCGTACCCGGGTGCGGATCGACACGGACGTGCCGACGTACAGGACGCGGCCCTGACCGTCCTTGAAGAGGTAGACGCCGGGGGCGTCGGGAAGGCCGTCGGCCAGATGGCGCTTGCGGCGTCGAGCGGGGGAGACCTTGGCCGTGTAGTCGAGAAGTTCTTCGAGGGAGTGCACACCGAGGGACCCGATGCGTTCGAGCAGGCCGTGCAGGACGTCGACGGTGGCCCGGGCGTCGTGCAGGGCCCGGTGGTCAGGGGCGGTGGTGGCACGGAAGAGCTGGGCGAGGCTGGCGAGCCGGTGGTTGGGCACCTCGTCGCGGCGCACGACCTGTCGGGCCAGGTGGACGGTGTCGAGCACCCGGAAGCCCGGCCACTCGTGGTCGGTGCGCCGGGCGGCGGCCTTCAGGAAGGAGATGTCGAAACCCGCGTTGTGGGCGACGAGCACGCTGCCGGCCGCGAATTCCAGGAAGGCTGGCAGGGCGGCCTCGATGCGGGGTGAGGAGGCCACCATGGAGTCGGTGATGCCGGTGAGCACCGAGATGAAGGCCGGGATCGGGCCACCGGGGTTGACCAGGGTCTGGAACTCGCCGAGCACCTCGCCGCCGCGCACCTTCACGGCGCCGATCTCGGTGATGCCGCACTCGGCAGGGCTGCCGCCGGTGGTCTCGAGGTCGACGACGACGAAGGTGACCGTGGACAACGCGGTGCCCAGGTCGTCGAAGGTGCCCTGCACCATGGCGGGGACCGCGGCCGTGCTCATGTCGCTGACGCTAGGTGTCACCACCGACAGACCCCGTGAGGCGCGCGGAAGCAGGCAGTGCCGTTGGCGTGGCGGCGCGGAGGCATGCAGTGCTGTGGGCGTGGCGGCGCGGAGGCATGCAGTGCTGTGGGCGTGGCGTCGACGCCCTGAGCCGGGATGTTCGGGTGGCGGCTCGATCAGAAGGGTGGTGGTTCGATCTCGAACTTCTCCGCCGCCACCAGTGGCCCGGCGTGGATGTGGTGGTGGGGATCGTCGTCGCGGCGCCTGGGGAATGTCAGGCATGCGCGATCGGGCCGGGCTCGGACGAGGTCGCCGCACCATCGCCGTTGTGCTGGCGATGGCGGGTGGGCTGTGGTGGTGGGCCGGTAGCCGTCGCCAAGCACCTCGAAGACCGTCTCGAGGATGCTCACCTCGGTAGCGGCGCTGTCGGTGGGCAACGCTGAGCCCGGGTTGTCCGATGTCGCTGCTGCTGTTGTTGCCGCTGCTGCCGTCGCCACCCCTCTTGCCGGACGCTGGTAGGGCGCTGGAGTCAAGGGGTCGATAGGCCCGGCGACCGCCGCAGGCAGGGTGAGCAGGTCGAGGTAGTTGCGGGGCCAGGTCACGAGGTGTCTGCCGACGGGGTCGGTCCAGGCCGCGGTGCCGTCAACGCCCAGGCGCACGCTCCATCCGGGTCGTTGTTTGATCCGGTGGTGACGCCGGCACAGGCACATCAGGTTCGCGGCGGTGGTTGGGCCGGTCGGCCACCGTCGTACGTGGTCCAGGTCGCAGAAGCGGGCCGCTACCGAGCACCCGGGAAAGCGGCATCGCCCGTCGCGCGAGCGCACCAGCGCTGCCAGCTGCTTCCTTGGTCGGTACGACGCAGTCCCGGGTGAGCTTGCCGACGCCACGGTTGAACCCGCCGACGCCAGGGGTGAGCGCTGCGGCTGTGGGCGCGCGATGCCCCCGTCGAGAAGCGCGCCGGTGCGGGGGTGGCACCGTGCAAATCGCACCTTCCGCTTGGCGCCCAGGAGTTCGGCGAGCCAGGCACGCCGCACCAGCATCGGATCACCAGCAAATGGCCCGAAAGCCTCCACCAGGTCCTCCGCCCCGGACTCGTGCGGCGCAGACCGAGCAGAACTGCACGGTCGGTCGTCACCGTCAGCCTCGCGGTGGGTGGCGGCGAGAGGGTCGTCACCGGCGCCGCCCTGCTGGCGCGGAGCGGCATCAGGCGGACGCGCGGGCGCAGCAGCACCCTCCCTGCCCGCGGGGTCGGCCGGGTTCGCGGGGTTGGCTGGGTTCGCGGGGGTGGTCGGGTTGGCTGGGTTGGTCGGATCGGTGTCCTCAGCGGTGGTGATCACCACCGTCACGTCGATGTTCGCGTTTCCGGTGACCAGGTCGATCAGGGCCTTGCCACGGGCCTGCTCCAGACGGTCGCACGACCCGTCGGCGACGTACTGCCGCGCCAACGCGTCGACGGCGGCCCACCCCAACGCTGCCTGCTCCGAGGGGAACGACCCCGACCAGCGGTCAACCCCCGGTTCCTCCGCCCACCGCCGCAATCCGCCCTCTGCGCGGGCTCGGACCGCCCGTTGGCGCAGCAGATCTGGACTGACCCTCGCCAACGCGCGACGACACCGTCGCCGTAACACCGACGCGCACTCTCGACCGAACCACTCCTCCAGCCCAACGACCACGGCACGGGCGACCTCTGGCGGAGCTTCTTCGAGCTCATCGGCGAGCACCGCCGCCGCGTACCCATCCAGGCGTCCATCGCGCATCGCCGCATGCACGCCAGCCAACCCCGACGGTGCTGCGAGGGTGTCCTCAGCGTCAGCTCCGTCGGCGTCCGCGTCCGCGTCTTGTGTGTCAGGCACCTCGGAACCGTCACCATCATCGCTAGCCACGGCATCCGGACCCTCAGCAACCTGGGCGGCTGTGGATTGCCCAGCGGCTGCCAACCTGGCCGCCAACACCACCCGACGTTGCGCTTGAAGGTGCGACACCCGCAACGCGCCCGCCACCACGTCCGGCGCATCCAGGGCCACGTGCCCTGGCACCCGCCGCGACTCGATGACCAAGCCGTCCTCATCCCACTCTTCCTCGATCGCCGCCACATGCGTGATCGCCACGTCTTGCACGGCCGTCAGCATGTTGATCAAGCCCTGAGACTCCTCGATCAGGGCAGCGAGGTCAGGGCGCGATGCCAGCCCACCCTCGCGGTCCACGACCCCGGCCAAGGCCCCCACCGCCCGACTCACCTCGGACAGCTCCGCTGCCCCCACCGAGCCTGCCGTGTGCGCCCAGCCTGCTGTGTCCGCCCAACCCGCTGTGTCCGCCCAGCCCGCCGTCTCCACCGAGCCTGGGAACCTGGCTGTCGACAGTTCGGGATGCCGGTCGCCACTGCGACCCGCGGTCACTCCGAGGTCAGACACGTCACCCTCCCCTGCCCGAAATTCGCTGTTCCCCAGCGTGATAGCCCCACGGCTGAACACGCCGCCCACCCTCTCGTGGGTGATACGGCAACCCTAGGCGCGGCCACCGACAGGGCCTTCCGACCAGTCTGCGAGGGATGCCGTCCATCCGGCAGCGGACGCTGGGTACGACGACTCGCGAGGCCTTGTCAGTGCTCTCTCCTACCGTGGACGCAGACCACCTGGAAAGGGGTGAGACCCGATGACCGGACACGACCTGACGATGACCGTCGAGTGCCGAACCTGCCCCGTGCGCGAGCTGCAGTGCGGTGACTGCATGGTGCCCGTGCTGCTCGACCTCGCGGCGCCCACGCTGCGAGGTGACCTCGCGCAGCAGTCGACCCTGCGTGTCGACCTCGCTCTCGACCCGCAGGAGCGCGCCGCCGTGACCAACCTCGTGCTGGCCGGGCTCGTCGACGCCGAGACCGCGTCACGCGCCCGTGCTCGGCTCGAGCCGGCGTCGCCGCACCTGGCGGGGGTTGCCGGCGACGACCGGGCCGTCGGCTGACCTCCGTACGATGGGTTGGTGTCCCGCCGGTCCTCTCTGAGCCATCGCGTGCTCGCCGCGGCGCTGACCGCCCTGGGGATGGTCGGTGTGGCAACGGTCGCAGGGTGTGCCGTCCCGGGCTCCACCCCAGCGACCTCGTCCAGCGAGTCCTTCGGCACGGCCGGCGCCTCCACCACGGCCCCGACGACGACCACGACGACGGGGGGAACGACCGCGGATGCCGGGCGGCCGGCATCCGCGTCAGAGGTCTCCGCGCTCCTCACCCGCCGTGCCGCGGCTCTGCTCGCCGGTGACGAGCAGGAGTTCAGGGCAACCGTCGCCGACCCACGCTCCAGTTCGGGTCGACGCCAGCTCGATGGGTATGACGCCGCCAGGGCGCTGCGGCTCGCCCGCCTGGAGGTCGAGAACCCAACGTTGACTGGTGACCTCGCCACCGTGGTCGTGCACTACCGGTTGGACGGGCTCGACACGGGCGACCGGGAGACCCGACTGGCCTACCGAGTGGTGCGACTGGGTGACGGGTGGGCCGTGGTGTCCGAGGAGCCGTCGGGCCCGGGTGCGAGCGCTCCGTGGGTCGCCATGCCGGGGCTGCGGGTGCACCGCACCAAGCACGCGGTGGTGGCCGGCACGGTGCCGCAGGCGAGCCTCGTCGAATACGCCGGCATCGTCGAGCGCGCCAGGCCCGAGATGCATCGCCACTGGCCCAGGACGCCCACCCGGGTGCTCGTGCTCGCCCCCGCCACGGCGGAGCAGGCGGACGCCCTCCTCGGACGACCGAGAGCGGCAGAATCCGGCGGGGTGAAAGGCTCAGATGGGGCGATCGGCTCAGGCGGGGTGGACGGCTCAGGCGGGGCAGCAGGCCCAGGTGGGGCGGCAGAATCCGGCGGGACGGCTGGCTCGGCCGGGGCACGCAGCGAGGTGGCGGCCACCACCGAGGGCCCGGCCGGCCCCGACGGACGGGCGACGGGGGACCGCATCGTGCTGGACCCCGATGCCTACACCCGGCTGTCCGCCGTCGGCCGTGACGTCGTGCTCACCCATGAGCTCGCGCACGTCGCGGTGCGCTCGAGCGTGCCCGGAGCCCCTGCCACGTGGCTGGCCGAGGGCTACGCCGACCACGTCGGCTACGCCCGGGCTGGCCTTGGCGACGGCGTGCTGCTCGCACCCCTGATCACCGCGGTGCGCGAGGGGCGCGCCCCGACCGAGCTGCCTGACACCTCCGCGCTCCAGCCGACCTCGGGGAACCTCGAGGTGCCCTACCTCGCCGCGTGGCAGGCCGTTGACCTCATCGCGCAGGAGCACGGCGAGGAGGCGCTGCGAGAGCTGGTCCGGGCCGCAGCCTCCACCGGCACCGCAGCTGACGCCGAGGCCCGCACGGATGCCGCGCTCGAGACGGTGCTCGGCTCCAGCCGTGAAGAGCTCACCCGGGCGTGGCGGCAGCGGCTCGAGACCCTGGCTCGTTGACGGTCACCCCTTCCGGCAGGGGAGTGTCGGCCGCGTCGGAGTCGATGGCCTCGTCGGCGTCGGTTGCTCCCCGGGAGTCACCGGTCGGCAGTGCCAAGGATGCTGCCACGAGGGCCGCGACCAGCCAGAACTGGTTGTAGAACCCCTGCTTGTTGACCAGGTTGGCCACGGCCAGCACCAGGGCGAGCCAGCGCAGCACCTCGGCGACGTCAGGCCGTCGGCGCCACACGGCATACGCCGCGACCGCCACGATGCCGACCATGGCGGCGCCGGTCACCGCGAACGGCAGGGTCACCCCGTGCTCGTTGAGGGCGTAGAGGTACCAGGTGTTCGCGAACCGGATGGGGTGGAAGTTCAGCAGCGTGACGACGGTGTCGTTGACGAAGGCGTCGGCATCGGCGATGACCCACGGCGCCATGAGCAACCCTGCCAGGCCTCCGGTCGCGAGGGTTCTCGAGACGCCGAAAGGGCGCCAGACCAGGAGGACGGGAGCCAGCAGTGCCAGGTGCTGCTTGCTCGCGCACGCGAGCGCCAGCGGCACGATCGCCCACCACGCGTGCCCCCGGCGCACGAGGACGGCCCACCACACGATTGCGGCCGCGAGCACGGGTTCGGTCCAGGCCTGGTCGACCTGGGTGAGGGTGCCCGGGGCGAGCACGAGCACGGCGGTCACGGCGGCGGCCCGCTCGACGTGCCCCTTGGCCAGCGCCCACAGGCCGGCGTACAGCACGAGCGACCACACGAGGACGGCCCACCGCACGTCACCGGCGAGCCACCGGCCGGGAGCGGTGAGCACCGACATCCACGGCAGGTAGGGGAAGAAGTCCTGTACGCCGGGGGAGTCGGTCCACTGCTGGGTGTAGAGGTTCTCGCCGCGCCCCAGCGCATCGGCCCCCTGCTGGAGCACCACCCAGACGTCGATCTTCGGGGCGCGGTCGCCGATGACGGCGACGGCCGCCAGGGCGGTGTGGGTGAGCACCGCGACGACGTAGGCCGCTAGGGCCGTGGCGCGGCCGGGTCGGGTCAGCAGGACGGCGCAGACCAGCCCCCCGGTCGTGAGGATCGCCAGGGCCGCCGTGAGCCAACCTCCCCGCACGTAGCTGAACAGCGGGACGGTGAGCGTGATGACGACCGATCCGAGGAGAACGCTCGGGGCGAGCCAACGCGGGACGTCGATGACGAACCGGCGGGCCAGCCACCACGCGAGCAGGGCAGCGCACACGGTCAGCGTCAGCACGATCGGCACCCGGAACCGCACGACGCTCCACTGCAGCACGCCGAACCACGCGAGCCAGGCAAGCCCGAGCACCACGGCGGCCGAAGTGCCGGCAACGGCACGGGAGCGACCGGGTTCTGGCGCAGCGCTCTCGCTCCGCAGACCGGTGCCGCCGGTCTGCGACACCTCGTGGGCGTCAGCCACCGTAGAGGGCGTCGACCTCGTCCTCGAAGTCGCGCATGACGATGTTGCGCTTGAGCTTCAGGGACGGGGTGAGGTGACCGGACTCGAGGGTGAAGTCGCCGTCGAGGATGCCGAACTTGCGGATCGACTCGGCCTTGGAGACCGCGGTGTTCGCGGCGTCGACCGCCTTCTGAACCTCGGCGAGCACGGTCTCGTGCGCGCGGGCAGCGGCGAACGGCACCCCCTGCATGCCGTTGTTCGCTGCCCAGCCGGGGTACATGTCCGCGTCGAGGGTCACGAGGGCTGCGATGAAGGGCTTGCCGTCGCCGACGACGACGCACTGGCTGATGAGCGGGTGGGCCCGCAGGGCGTCCTCGAGGACCGCGGGGGCGACGTTCTTGCCACCGGCGGTGACGAGGATCTCCTTCTTTCGACCGGTGATCCGCAGGAAGCCGTCGTGGTCGAGCTCACCGATGTCGCCGGTGCGGAACCACCCGTCCTGGATCGAGGATGCCGTCGCCTCGTCGTTCGCGTGGTAGCCGCGGAAGACGTTGACGCCCCTCAGCAGGATCTCGCCGTCGTCGGCGATCCTCACGTCGACGCCGGGCAGGGGGAGGCCGACCGAGCCGATCCGCATCGCCGACGGGCGGTTCACAGTGGCCGGCGCCGTGGTCTCGGTCAGGCCGTAGCCCTCGAGGATCGTCACGCCGATGCCCCGGAAGAAGTGGCCGAGCCGCGTGCCGAGCGGTGCACCACCGGACACGGCGTACTGGATCTCGCCGCCCATCGCGTCGCGCAGCTTCGCGTAGACGAGCTTGTCGAACACCGCGTGGCGCACGCGCAGGCCGAGCGGAACCGCACCCGAGTCCCGGGCCTGCGACCACGCGATGGCCGCCGCTGTGGCTCCGGCGAAGATCTTGCCCTTGCCGCCGGCCTCGGCCTTGGCCTCGGCGGAGTTGTAGATCTTCTCGAACACGCGCGGCACGGCCAGCACGAACGTCGGCTTGAAGGTGGCGAAGTCGTCGAGCAGGGCCTTGAGGTCGGAGGAGTGCCCCATCCGCACCCCGGCCGTCACCGCCAGCACTTCGATGAACCGGGCGAAGACGTGGGCGAGGGGCAGGAAGAGCAGGGTGGAGGCGCCCTGGCCCTTGACGACCTCGGCGATCTCCTCGCTGGTGTTCTCGGCCAGGGTGAGGAAGTTGCCGTGGGTCAGCTCGACACCCTTCGGGCGGCCGGTGGTGCCCGAGGTGTAGATGATCGTCGCGAGGCTGTCGCGCTGAAGGGCCGAGCGACGAGCCGCCAGGTCGGCGTCGTCGACGTCGTCGCCGTCCTGGCTCAGGCTGTCGATGTCCCCCTGGCCGATGACCCAGACCTCCCGAAGGCCGGGCAGGCGCGAACGGGACGCCTCGACGGCGGCGAGGTGGGCGGCATCCTCGACGATGACCGCGACGGCGGCGGAGTCCGCGAGGATCCACTCGACCTGGTCGGGGGAGGACGTCTCGTAGATAGGGACCGGGACGGCCCCGGCCGACCAGAGGGCGAAGTCGGCCACCGTCCACTCGTAGCGGGTGCGGCTCATGATGCCGACGGCCTCGCCGGGGGCGATGCCGGCCGCCATGAGGCCCTTGGCGAGAGCGGCCACGTCGGCGGCGAACGTGGCCGCGGTGACGTCGGTCCACTCCGACCCCGACCGCACCGAGAAGGTCACCTTGCCGGGGTTGGCGCTCGCCTGACGACCCGGCAGGTCGGCCAGGCTCCCGCTGGAGGTCTCAGGCAGGATCAGCGGCATGGACTTCTCGTGCACGGGTGGCTCCTTGGGCGACGACAGGGCTTCGTGAGGGCAACGGACAGGGCTTCGTGACCCACTGTAGAACCCGCCAACGCGGGCACCCGCGAATGACGGCGGCCCGGTGCGGGTAACGTGCCGTCCCATGGCCGACCGCACCCAGTCCTCGATCGAGATCGCCGCCGAACCCGGGGACGTCCTCGACGTCATCGCCGACTTCGAGCGCTACCCGGAGTGGGCGCACGAGGTCAAGTCGGCGACCCTGCTCACCGAGGACGGGGACGGCTGGGCCGACCAGGTGGAGTTCCGGCTCGACGCGGGGGCCATCAAGGACCACTACGTGCTCGAGTACGACTGGAACGTCGCCGAGGACGGCACGGGCAGCGTGTCCTGGCACCTCGTGCGGGCCAACCTCCTGAAGGGCCTGAACGGCACCTACACGCTCGACCGTGTCACCGGCGGCACCAAGGTCACCTACGACCTCGAGGTCGAGCTGACGATGCCGATGATCGGCCTGCTGAAGCGCAAGGCTGAGAAGCACATCATCAACCTCGCCCTGTCCGAGCTCAAGAAGCGCGTCGAGGGCTGAGCCCCGCCATGCCCCGCGTCGTCCTCGTGACCGGCAAGGGCGGCGTCGGCAAGACGACGACCGCCGCCGCCACGGCCGTGCGGGCTGCGCGGTCGGGTCTGCGGACCCTGGTCATGTCCACGGATGCCGCACACAGCCTCGGTGACGCGCTCGACGTCGACCTGCGCACCGCCCGTACCTGGGACGACAGTCACGCGGTCGAACCCGGGTTGCACGCCCTCGCCGTCGGCGCACACACCGCTGTCGAGGCCGACTGGCAGGTGGTGCGCGACTACCTGCTGGGCGTGCTGGACGCCATGGGCGTGGACCCCGTCGTCGCCGACGAGCTGACCTCGCTGCCCGGTGCGGAGGAGGTCACGGCGCTGGCCGCCCTCGCCCTGCAGACCCAGCGCGGCCAGTGGGACCTCGTCGTCGTCGACTGCGCCCCCACCGCGGAGACCCTTCGGCTGCTCGCCCTGCCCGAGGTCCTCGGCTGGCACCTGGATCGCCTGCTGCCCGCACAACGACGACTGCTCACGGTGCTGCGCCCGGCGGCATCCGCCGCCACGGGGGTGCCGGTGCCGGGCCCGGAGGTGCTGCTCGTCCTGCGTGCCTGGCGCGACCTCATGGTCGAGGTCCGCACCCTGCTCACCTCGCCCCGGGCCAGCGTGCGCGTGGTGCTCACCCCGGAGCGGGTCGTCATCGCCGAGAGCCGTCGGGTGCTCACCTCGCTCTCGCTCCACGGCTACGCCGTCGATGCCGTCGTCGTGAACCGGGTGCTGCCCGCGTCCGCGCCGGGCGACACCGACCCGTGGCGGGCGGCGTGGACCGCGGCCCAGGCCAGCGGGTTGGAACGGGTGCGGGAGTCCTTCCGCGGCATCCCCGTCCTCATCGCCCCCTACCTCGCCGGCGAGCCGATCGGGGTGCAGGCACTCGAGGCGCTCGCCACCTCGACGACGTCCGAACGTGGCGCGGTGCCGGCGATCATGGACGACGTCGACGTGCCGGTCATGCGGGTCGCGGCGGACGGTGACGACTTCGTGCTCAGCCTGCCGCTGCCGCTCGTGTCGGCGGGTGAGGTGGAGATGGCCCGCCGTGACGACGACCTGGTCATCGAGGTGGGCGGGCAGCGGCGCGTCGTCACCCTCCCGTCGGTGCTGCGCCGGTGCATCGTCCAGAATGCCGATGTCGGCAACGGAGTGCTGCGGGTGCGGTTCGAACGGGACGAGGAGCAGTGGGCCAGTGGGCGCTGATCGCTGGGATGAGCAGGTCGGGTCGGTCGCCGACGAGGCCGCCAAGCTGCTCGAGAGCCTGCGCCGGTCGGCGGAGACCGCCAGCGGCGCCGCCCCGGCCGGCCCCGCTGGCGCCGGCGAGCCCGCTGGCGCAGAGGCGCACGAGCCCAAGGGTCGACATGAGGGTGAAGGTGAGGGTCGACGCGACGGTGAGCGCCCGGCATCCGAGGCCGGTGGCCACGACCCCTTCTGCACCTGGTGCCCGCTGTGCCGCACCGCCGAGGTCGTGCGCTCGCTGAGCCCTGAGACGATCATCCGCCTGGCCGACCTCGCGACCCTGGCCGCCACGGTCCTGGCCGATTTCGCGAGCGCTCGTGCGGCGGACGCACCCCCGAACGCCCCCTCGGATGCCGGGAAGTCGCCGTCGCGGCGACCCGCGGCGTCCGCGGCACCGCGACCCAGCCCCAGCCGCCCCATCCCGGTGAGGGACGCCGAGCCCGTCAGCGCCGACGGACAGGGCAAGGACCCGAAGGATACGCCCAGTGGTTGAGCAGGGTCTGGCGATCGGCATCGACATCGGCGGCACGAAGGTGGCCGGCGGGGTCGTCGACGCCGACGGGGTCGTCCACGAGCGGGCCCGTCGCAGCACCCCTCACCGGTCGACGAGCCCGCGCGTCGTCGAGGACACCATCGTCTCGGTCGTCGAAGAGCTGCTGGACAGCAGCACGGGGCCGATCGTCGCGGTCGGCATCGGTGCCGCCGGCTTCGTCGCGGCCGACCGCGCGACCGTGGTCTTTGCCCCACACCTGTCCTGGCGCAACGAACCGCTGCGCGACGCCCTCGCCAGCCGGGTGGCGCTGCCGACCTTCGTCGACAACGACGCCAACGCCGCGGTGTGGGCCGAGCACCGCTTCGGTGCCGGGCGCGGCGAGAGCCACCTCGTCATGGTCAACCTCGGCACGGGGATCGGCGGGGGCATCGTGCTCGACGGTCAGGTCATCCGTGGCCGGCACGGCATCGCGGGCGAGTTCGGGCACATGCAGGTCGTGCCCGACGGCATCCGGTGTGAGTGCGGCAACCGGGGGTGCTGGGAGCAGTACGCCTCCGGCAACGCGCTCGTGCGGGAGGCCCGGGCGCTGTTCTCCGCGGGAAGTCCCGTCGTCTCCGACCTCTTCGACCGGGTCGGTGGCCGGCCCGAGGACCTCACCGGCCCACTCGTCACCGAGGCCGCCCGCGACGGCGACCCGCTCGCCTGCGAGCTGCTGGCCGAGATCGGGCGTTGGCTGGGGCTCGGCATCGCCGACCTCGCCGCTGCCCTGGACCCCGGCACCTTCGTCATCGGCGGGGGTGTGAGCGCAGCCGGCGAGCTGCTGCTCGAGCCGGCGCGGGCGGCCTTCCGTCGCCAGCTGACCGGCCGTGGGTACCGCCCGGAGGCGACCATCGTCGCGGCCGAGCTGGGCAACGAGGCCGGGCTCGTCGGTGCCGCCGACCTCGCCCGCACCGACGCCCTGGCGCGCTGAGGTCGACCTCGGTGACCACGCTGCGGGTGGCGACCTACAACACGCGCGACTTCCTCGACGACCACCGGCTGGCTGCCCGGATCGTGCGCGCGGTGGCGCCCGACATCCTGTGCCTGCAGGAGGTTCCTCGCCGACTCTTCGCGACCTGGCGCGTGCGTCAGTTCGCGGCCGCGACCGGCATGACCTGGCCCGGCCGTCACCGGAGCAGCGGAGGCACGACGATCTTCGTCTCCGACCGGGTGCGGGTGCTCGACTGTCACCACTCCCGGCTGCCGGTGCGCTGGCCGGACCGCACCCGTGGCTACGCCGTCGTGCGGGTCGCCGCGCCGGGCGGGACCGAGTTGACGGCCGTGTCGGTGCACCTCAGCCTGAAGCCCGACGAGCGGGTCGTCCACACCGAACGCATCCTGCAGGCGCTCTCGGACCGCGGCTCGCTCATCATCGCCGGCGACCTCAACGAGGGCGACACCGGCGCCGCGTGGCGGCTCATCGACGTCCCTGACCGGATGAGGCTGGTGTCCCCGGCGGCCCCGACGTTCCCGGCGAAGCGGCCGCGGCGGGTGCTCGACGTGGTGTTCGCGTCACCGGACCTGCGCGTCAAACCGCACCGCGACGTGCTGTTGCCGGATGCCGTGTGGGCGCAGGCGAGCGACCACCGGGCCACCTGGGTCGACCTCGAGGTCTGAGCCTGCGCGAGCGGTGCCCGCTGTGGGATCCCTACCTCCCGGGAGTGCGCCTCAGATGCGCGCGCCGTCGTCTCCGCTCGTGGGGTCGCGGTGTGCGGGCTGGCGCAGCACGAGCAGGGCGAAGCCGAGCAGTGAGACGACGACCGACGCCACGAACCACCGGGTGCTGTGGAACGGGCGGGCGAACACGACGTAGAGCAGCATGAGCGGCCCGGCGACCAGGCCGATGACGGCACCCCAGAAACCGAGGTCCTCCTGCGGCGGCAGGGTGACCTCGGGGGGCTCGAAGTGCGGCTCCTCCGCGGCGATGGCCGCCTCGAGGGCCTCCTCGGCGTCGGCGGCGGCGCGTTCGGTGGCGGCGTCCTGGGGCTCGGGGGTTCGCCAGGCCGACGCCGGGATGATCAGGTTGAGGGGGGAGGGGTTGACCCAGGGGTCGCGTGGTGCGGGTGCGGCTGCCTCCGGCCCGGCGGACTCCGACTGGTCCGCGTCCCGCGGCGGCCCGTCTGCGGAGTCGCCGGGGACAGCGGAGTTGCTGGAGCTGGCGGAGCCAGCAGCGGACTCGGGCCCGGCCGCAGGATCCGCGGGGGAGTCGTCGGTGACGGGGGCACCTGCCGGTGCCACGGCATCCGACTCATCGACCGCCGAGTGCTCCCACTGCGCCACGATCGAGGCGAAGCGCGCATCGACGTCGCGTTCGTCCATGTCGCCGGGCCGGTCTGGCACGGGGTCTCCTCGGGTGGTGCGGGCGGGGGCTTCGATCTTCGCATGCGATCAGATCAGGACAGCTATGTGATCCAGTGCACTAGGCTGCGGGCGACGCGCAAGGAAGGGTGGTCCGGTTGTTCTACTGGGTGCTGAAGACGGTCATTCTCGGGCCGATCCTTCGCCTGCTGTTCCGGCCGTGGGTCGAGGGGTCGGAGAACATTCCCGAGACCGGTGCGGCGATCTTCGCCAGCAACCACCTCTCCTTCTCGGACTCGATCTTCCTGCCGCTGTGCGTGCCGCGGCGGATGACCTTCCTCGCCAAGTCCGACTACTTCACGGGTGAAGGCATCAAGGGCCGGCTCACGGCCGCCTTCTTCAAGGGTGTCGGGCAGCTTCCCGTCGACCGCTCCGGTGGGCGCGCCAGCGAGGCCGCGCTGCGCTCGGGGCTGAAGGTGCTGCGCCGCGGCGAGCTGCTCGGGCTCTACCCCGAGGGCACGCGCAGCCCCGACGGTCGCCTCTACAAGGGCAAGACCGGCGTGGCGCGCATGGCGCTCGAGGCCGGGGTGCCCGTCATCCCCGTGGCGATGATCGACACCGACAAGGCCCAGCCGACCGGCAAGAAGATCCCCAAGCTGATCCGCGTCGGGGTGCGCATCGGTGAGCCGCTGGACTTCTCCCGCTACGAGGGCATGGAGGGCGACCGGTTCGTCCTGCGCTCGATCACCGACGAGATCATGTACGCGATGATGGAGCTCTCCGGTCAGGAGTACGTCGACATGTACGCCACCGCGATGAAGGACCGCATCGCCCGCGAGAAGAAGAGCAAGGCCAAGGAGGCCCAGCAGGCGTCTCAGCCCGGCCGGGCCGTCTCCGAGCTGGAGGGCGTCCTGGACGCCGAGGGTCTCGACGACGACAGCGGGCCGCAGCGCCGCGCGAGCTGACCGGGGGGTCGTGGTGGGGGTGCTCGGGCCGAGCTCGGAGCGCACGGGACGTCGCGAGCCCGTCGTGGTGGAGTCCTTCCACCGCGGGCTCGACGTCTACCGCCCGCTCGCCACGCTGTATGCCGCGTGGCTGGCCTGGCAGCGCCACGAGACGATGGTGCGGCCCTGGGTGGCCGTGGTGGTGCTCGCCGTCATGCTCGCCTGGTCGGTCGGCCTGCTGTTCTACCGGCGCCGCACCGTCGGGGTCGTCGTCGTCGAGGTGTCGATCGCCGTCGCCGGCATCCTGGCCACCCTGCTCGCCGAGACCCCCGAGTCCATCGCCGCGGGGCAGTTCACCCTGCCGACGATCTGGGCGGCGGGCTCGGTCGCCGGTGGGGCCGTCGTCGCCGGCGCCCGCGGAGGGCTCATCGCGGCGGCGGTGATCGCCATCGCCGACCTCATCGAGGTGGGCCGCCCGACCCAGACGACCATCCACAACATCGTCCTGCTCGTGCTCCTCGGCGGCCTCATCGGCCTGGCGGTCGACCTCGCCCGCCGTGGCCTCGAGGGTGAGGAGCAGGTGCTGCTCGAGCGCGAGCGGTTGCACGAGCGCGAACGCATCGCCCGCGTCGTCCACGACGGCGTCCTGCAGTCACTGGCCTACATCCACCGGCGCGGCGAGGACATCGGGGGCGAGGCCGCCGACCTCGCCGCGATCGCTGCCGAGCAGGAGCGCTCGCTGCGCCGCTTTGTGTCCGGGACCGGGGCGCCCGACGCGGGCGGTGCCGTCGCCGACCTGCGGGCGGCTCACGGGGAGGAGACCGACCTGCGGATCGCCCTCACGGCCCGTGAGCGCCCCGATGTCACCGTCGCGGTGCCGGCCGACCCGGTGCTCGTCGACGTGCTCGTCGCCCACGAGGTCGATGCAGCGCTCGCCGCGGCCCTGGACAACGTCGACCGTCATGCCGGGCCGGGTGCGCGGGCGTGGGTGCTGCTCGAGGGTGACTCCTCGGGCCTCGAGGTCACCATCCGCGACGACGGGGTGGGCGCGCAGCTCGCCGATGTCTTCGATGCCGCCGATCGGGGCCGTCTCGGGGTCAGCTCATCCATCCGCGGCCGCATCGAGGACCTCGGCGGCACCGTCACGTGGACCACCCGCCCCGGCGGAGGGTGCGTGGTCCGGATGACCATTCCGCGAACCGTCAAGGAGCGAGCATGACCACGACCCCAAGGGATGCCGGGGGGTCACCCTCCGCGTCGGCCCCGGGTGACGCTGCGCCGACCGTCCTCGTCGCCGACGACCACCCGTTGTGGCTCTCGGCCCTGGAGCGGGACCTCACCGAGCGGGGCCTGCGCATCGTCGCGACGGCCACCGACGGCCCGTCGACCGTGCGCCGAGCCCGCGCGACCCGGCCCGACGTCCTCGTCCTCGACCTCAACCTGCCGGGGATGCGCGGTGACGAGGTGTGCCACGCCCTCGGTGACCTGCCCACCCGGGTGCTCATCCTCTCCGCGAGCGGTGAGCAGCGTGACGTCCTCGCGGCGATCAAGGCGGGAGCCACCGGCTACCTCGTGAAGTCGGCATCCGCACAGGACATCGTCGATGCCGTGCACGCCACCGCCCGCGGGGAGGCCGTGTTCACGCCGGGGCTCGCCGGGCTCGTCCTCGGGGAGTTCCGCCGGATGGCCGACGGGTCGTCGTCGGCGACCGCCACGGCATCCGAGGTGTCCGGCACCGGTGCCACGGCTGCCGGGGCTGCTGCTGAGGAGCGCCGCCGCCCCATCCCCGAGCTGACCGAGCGCGAGACCGAGGTGCTTCGCCTCGTCGCCACGGGCATGTCGTACAAGGAGATCGCGGCCGAGCTGTTCCTGTCGCACCGCACGGTGCAGAACCACGTGCAGAACACGTTGGGCAAGCTGCACCTGCACAACCGGGTCGAGCTCGTGCGCTTCGCGCTGGCCCGCGGCCTCGAGGACGAGGGCTCCGCGCAGGACTGAGCGCGGCGACGGCTCGGTCACGGGTCCCGGGGCGCTGCGTCCACACGTGGGCCTCCGTCGACGCGTTGGTTCCCTGCGCCTGATTCGCTGAGGGCGACCCGATAGGGGTGCTGCTGAGGGCCCTTGCGTCGCACAAGGACTTCCTTGCCCGACGCAACGAACCCCCGACAGGCCTCGGGGGCAAAAGGCTGCGGATCAGCCCCGGGAGGGGGTGCGTGCAGGCTCGTTGCATGAGTGAAGGAATTCATTGCCCGACGCAACGACCCGTACAGCAGACCCCAGGTCCGCTCTCTCAGAAAAGGAGCGGGTCTTCGCGGAGTCTGGCCGCCCGGCGAGGGCGGAGGCCGCGTCCGCCTGAACGGATGCGGGCGCGACCGGCATACGGGCAGACGCAGGCGGGCGCCGCACTGGACCTATCCTTGCCCGGTGAGCACGACCACCGCACCAGACCCCCGCCAGCGGCTCGCCGCCGGTGCCGAACTCCCCGCTGCCCAGCAGCCGGTCTGGCCCGACGCCGACGCCGACGCACTCGCCGAGGCCGTGGCCACCCTGGCCAGCTACCCGCCGCTCGTGTTCGCCGGCGAGTGCGACGTCCTGCGCGAGCGGATGGCCGCCGTCGCCCGCGGTGAGGCCTTCGTGCTCCAGGGCGGCGACTGCGCCGAGACCTTCGCCTCCGCCACGGCCGACAACATCCGTGACCGGGTCAAGACGATCCTGCAGATGGCGGCGGTGCTCACCTACGGCGCGTCGGTGCCCGTCGTCAAGGTCGGCCGGATGGCAGGGCAGTACGCCAAGCCCCGGTCGAGCAACTTCGAGACCCGCGCCGGCGTGACCCTCCCGGCGTTTCGCGGCGACATGGTCAACGACTTCGACTTCACGCCGCAGTCGCGTACCCCCGACCCCCAGCGACTCGTGCGGGCGTACCACGCGAGCAGCGCCACGCTGAACCTCGTGCGGGCCTTCACCACCGGTGGGTTCGCCGACCTGCGCCACGTCCATGACTGGAACAAGGGCTTCGTCGCCAACGCCGCGAACGCGCGCTACGAGCGGCTCGCCAAGGACATCGACAAGGCGATGAAGTTCATGAACGCCTGTGGTGCCGACTTCGAGGCGATGCGCACCACCGAGTTCTTCTCCGCCCACGAGGCCCTCGTGCTCGACTACGAGCGGCCCCTCACCCGGGTCGACTCGCGCACCGGTGAGCTCTACGACACGTCCGGGCACTTCGTGTGGGTGGGGGAGCGCACCCGCGACCTCGACGGCGCCCACATCGACTTCGTCGCCTCCGTGCGCAACCCCGTCGGCATCAAGGTGTCGGCCAACGTCGATACCGACGACCTCCTGCGGATCATCGACAAGGTCGACCCGCAGCGTGAGCCCGGCCGCCTGACCTTCATCACCCGCATGGGCTCGGGCCGCATCCGTGAGGCGTTGCCGACCATCGTGGAGAAGGTCACGGCATCCGGTGCCTCGATCACCTGGGTGTGCGACCCGATGCACGGCAACACCTTCGAGTCGGCGTCGGGCTACAAGACCCGCGACTTCGACGACGTCGTCGAGGAGGTCGAAGGCTTCTTCGAGGTGCACCGTGGCCTCGGCACGGTCCCCGGCGGCATCCACGTCGAGCTGACCGGCAACGACGTCACCGAGTGCATCGGTGGGTCCGAGAAGATCCTCGACGCCGACCTGAACCTGCGCTACGAGACGGTGTGCGACCCGCGCCTGAACCACCAGCAGAGCCTCGAGCTGGCGTTCCTCGTCGCCGAGATGCTGAACCAGGACTGACCTCGGTGCGCGCCGACCTGCTCTCGGACACCCTGACCCGGCCGACCCCGGCCATGCGCCAGGCCATGGCGCACGCCGAGGTCGGTGACGACGTCTTCGGCGAGGACCCCACGGTCCGGGCGCTGGAGGACAAGGTCGCCGCGCTGCTCGGTCACGAGGCCGGGCTGTTCGCACCGACCGGCTCCCTGGCCAACCAGCTCGGGCTGCGCCTGCACGTCGGCCCCGGCCAGGAGCTCGTGGCCGACCAGCTGGCGCACGTGCTGCGTGCCGAGCTCGGGGCGGCGGCGGCGTTCTCGGGCATCACGAGCCGGTCCTGGCCCAGCGAGCGCGGGCTGCTCGACCCGGCGGGGCCGATGTCGCTCGTCACGACCGGGGTCGGGCCCTACCAGGTCGAGACCTCGCTCGTCGTGCTGGAGAACACCCACAACTTCGGTGGCGGCACGGTGCAGCCGATCGAGGCCATCCGTGAGGTGCGGGCAGCCACCCAGCCCCTCGGGGTGGCGATGCACCTCGACGGGGCGCGGCTGTGGAACGCCCACGTCGCGACCGGGGTGCCGCTCACGGCATACGGCGAGCAGTTCGACACGGTCAGCGTGTGCCTGTCCAAGGGGCTCGGTGCCCCGGTGGGCTCGGTGCTCGTGGGCTCGGCGGAGCACATGGCGCAGGCCCGGATCTGGCGCAAGCGGTACGGGGCGGGGATGCGGCAGGTCGGCATCCTGGCGGCGGCCGGCATCCACGCCCTGGACCACCACCTCGATCGTCTCGACGACGACCACGCCCGGGCTGCGCGCTTCGCCGCGGCGTGTGCCGAGGCGGCTCCTGCGTCGGTTGACGCCGCGACCGTCGAGACGAACATCGTCGTGCTCGACGTCGGTGCGCTCGGCTGGCGGGCATCGGCGTTCGTCGCCGCCCTCATCGAGCAGGGCGTGCGCACGTATGCCGTCGGGCCGGGTCGGGTGCGCTTGGTGTGGCACCTCGACGTCGACGACGCGGGCACGGACGCCGCCATCGACGCCGCGACGACCCTCCTGCGTACCCAGATCGACCAATAGGACGCTCGGGGCACGAGCCTGCACGGGCGTTGGCGTACCGAGATCGACCAATAGGTCACTCGAGGTACGCGGTACGTCGAGTCTGCTCGGTCAGACGTCGTGGTGCAGGGCTTCGACCGGAGGGTCCTCCGCGGCGGTGGCGTCCGGGTCGCGCGGGGTCGACTTCAGCTCCACGAGGTACATCGCCGTCACCACCATGGCGCCGCCGATCAACATGCGTCGGGTCAGGCTCTCACCGCCGAGCAGCACGGCGAAGAACGCGGCGAACACCGGCTCCAGGGCCATGACGATGGCCGCCCGGGTCGCCGTGAGGTGGGCCTGCGCCCAGGTCTGCGCCCACAGCGCACCGGCACCGGCGATGAGCGCCATGTACAGCAGCGATGCCCACTGCCCTCCGTCGGCCGGCAGGGTCAGCCCGCCCGGGACGGCGGCGACGCCCGTGACCACGGTGATCACCCCAGCCTGCACGGTGGCCAGACCGACCGCGGCCTGCGCCGTCGACCACCGTCCGAGGGCGACGATGTGGCCGGCGTAGAGAACGGCGGAGAACAGGGTCAGCGCCTCGCCCGCCCCGACGGCAAACCCCTGGAGTGACAGCACCGCCAGCCCGGCCGTGGCCAGGGCGACGGCAGCCCACGTCACCGGCCGGATGTGCTCGCGCAGCAGCACCGCCCCGAGCACCGGGGTCAGCACGACGTAGGTGCCCGTGATGAAGCCCGAGACCGACGCGTCGGTGTGCTGCAGGCCCATCGTCTGCAGCACCTGCGCAGACCCGTACAGCACCCCGAGAACGACCCCGATGCGCAGGTCGCGGCGACTGAGTGCCAGGGTCTGGCGCCGGAACAGCGCGAACATGACGATGGCGGCGATGCCGAAGCGCACCGTGAGGAAGTCGGCCGGGGGCACGGTCTCGACGAGGTCGCGGATGAGGAAGAACGTCGAGCCCCACACGGCGGTGACGCCGACGAGCAGCAGCGTGGCGAGCCGGGTCCGCCCGGCGGGAGCAGTCATGGCACCGCTCAGACGATCGTCAGGGTGATGGTGCTGCCCTTGGGCGCCTGGCCGCTGCCCGGCTCCTGCAGTCGCACGGTGCCGAAGAACCCGCCGAGGGCCTTGCGAACGGTGACCTTGAAGCCCGCGGCCTCCAGCGCCGCGCGGGCCTGGTCGACCTGCTGCCCGACCACGTTGGGGACGTCGACCATGACCGGGCCCTTGGAGACGACCAGCGTCACGGTGTCGCCCTTGAACAGGGTGCCGTCGTTCGGGCTCTGGCTGATCACCATGCCCTTGGCGACCGTGTCGCTGTTCTCTTCCTTGCTGGCGTCGACCTTCAGCCCGAGGTCGGTGAGCGACTTCTGCGCAGCGGCGGCGTCCTTGCCGGTGTAGTCGCGCACCTCGATGGGTTTGCGGCCCTTGCTCACCGTGAGGTTGACCTCGACGCCCTTCTTCAGGCTGGCACCGGGCCCGGGGTCGGCCGAGATGACCTCATCCTTGGGCACGGTCTCGTCGAAGACCTCCTCGACCTCGCCGACGACGAGGTTGACCTCGGCGATGCTGGCCGTCGCCTCGGTGAGGGTCATCCCGACCACGGGCGGCACCTCGTAGCGTTCCGGCCCCTTCGACACGACGACGGAGACCCCGGCACCGCGCCGGATCGTGTCGCCGGCACCCGGGTCCGTGGAGATCACCTGGCCGGCCGGGACGACCTCGTCGAAGGCTTGCGTCACGGTCGGGGTGAGCGCCGCGTCGTCGATGGCAGCCACGGCGGCGGCCTCGGTCTGACCCAGCACCGAGGGGACGGTCGCCATCGCGCCCGGACCGAGCATGAAGAACCAGGCCGTCAGGGCGGCGATGAGGGCGGATGCCGCGATGGCTGGCCACCAGCGTCGCGTCCCACCCGATCGGCCTCCACCGACGACCACCCTGCCCTCGAGCGGGGCAGGAGGAGAGGGGGACGAGGCGGGCAGGGCAAGGGCCCGGGTGTCGGTGTGCGGGCGGGTCGTGACGCTGCCGGATGCCGTCGCGGAATGGCTTCCGGGCATCGGCAGGGCGGCGGTCGCGGCCGGGGAGGCGGCGGCGGTGGTCGGCAGGGCGGCAGCCGCGAGCGCCTCGGCGCCGGCGGGTCGTGAGTCCAGGGCTGCGGGGGACAGCAGGGCCCGGGTGCGCCGCAGCATGGTGAGCAGGGCCGCGGCATCCGCGGGCCGGTGGTCGGGGTCGCGGGCCGTGGCGGCGGCGACGAGGTCGTCCAGCGCCGGGTCGAGGCCTGGCACCCGGCTGGAGGGCAACGGCATCCCTCCGTGGACGTGCTGGTAGGCGACGTGGATCGCCGTGTCGCCGGTGACGGCCTTGGTGCCGGTGAGCATCTCGAACAGCATCAGCCCGGCGGCGTAGACGTCGCTGCGGGCATCAGCGATGCCCCGCTCCACCTGTTCGGGGGAGAGGTAGGCGACGGTGCCGAGCAGCACACCGGACGTGCTCGTGACGGTCTGGCTGGTTACGGCTCGGGCCAGACCGAAGTCGGCGACCTTGACCGTGCCGTTGTCGTTGATGATGACGTTCTCGGGCTTGACGTCACGGTGGATCAGGCCGTTGGCGTGGGCCTCGCCGAGGGCGAGCAGCACCGGTTCGAGGATGTCGAGCGCGGCGCGCGGGGTGAGGGCCCCCTCTTCGCGCATCACCTCACGCAGGGTCAACCCAGGAACGTGCTCCATGACGAGGAACATGACGTCACCGTCGCGACCCTGGTCGTAGACGGCGACGACGTTGGGGTGCGACAGGGATGCCGCCGAGCGCGCCTCGCGGTGGAAGCGGGTGACGAAGCTCTCGTCGTGGACGAGGTGCTCACGCATGACCTTCAGCGCCACCTCGCGACCGAGGCGCTCGTCGAGGGCCAGGTAGACGGTGGCCATTCCGCCGTCGGCGAGTCGACGGAGCACTCGATAGCGCCCGTCGAGGGTGCGCCCGATGAGCGCGTCGCCGTTGGATGACACCGTAGGAGTGTACGTAGATCCGGGCTGCGATCCGTCATCTGAGGGCCCCGTCGCAGGTGTGTCCTCCCGCCGGACACGGGTGCTGTGGCACGCTAAGCGCCGTGAACGAGACCCCGCAGAGCGAGACGAACGACGCCGCAGCAGCCGCACCCGGTGCTGACCTCGAGGCACTGGTCGGGGAGTGGCTGACCGTTCCGGACATCGCCGAGCGCCTCGGTCTGCCGTTGTCGACGGTGCGCCGGCTCATCGAGGACCGTGAGCTGCTCTCCCACCGCATCGGGGAGCGGCGGGTCGTGGCCGTTCCGGCGGGCTTCCTCACCGACGAGGGGCCGCACCACGCCCTCAAGGGCACGTTCACCGTGCTGGCGGACGGCGGGATGACCGACATCGAGATCATTCGCTGGTTGCACACGCCCGACGAGACGCTTCCCGTGCCGGGCACGCCGCTCAACGCCATCCACGCGGGCTTCAAGACCGAGGTGCGCCGCCGCGCCATGGAAGAAGCGTTCTGACCGCGGGCTGACCCTTCCGCCGGGGCAGCGGCTGCGCCACGATGGGGGTTTCCGGAAGGAGCCGCACGTGGTGGTCGACGAGCAGGCCCTCGATGACGCGGTGGCCGCGCAGGCGTTCACCGGGGTGGTGACCGTCGACGTCGGCGACCGCCGTGTCCTCGAGCGGTGCGAGGGCTTCGTGCACCGGGCGCTGGGGGTGCCGATGACGGCCGATGCCCGGTTCGGGATCGCCAGCGGCAGCAAGGCTTTCACCGCCCTGGCCGTGATGTGCCTCGTCGAGCAGGGTGTGCTGGGGCTCAGTGACCGGGTGCGCGAGTGGCTCGGCGACGACCTCCCGCTCGTCGACGACGGCGTGACGATCGAGCACCTGCTGGAGCACACCTCAGGGATCGGCGACTACCTCGACGAGGACGGCGGCTGGTCCCCGTCGCAGTTCGTCATGACGCTGCCGGTGCACACCCTCACCACGGCGCAGGCCTTCCTGCCGATGCTCGACGGGCATGCGCAACGAGGTGAGCCCGGGCTGCGGTTCACCTACTGCAACAGCGACTACGCCGTCCTGGCCGTCGTGCTGGAGCGGGCGACCGGGCAGGGCTACCACGACGTCGTGCGCCGCCTCGTGCTCGAGCCCGCTGGCCTGGAGCACACCGGCTTCCTTCCCCTCAACGACCTGCCGGGCGACGTGGCCCTGGGCTACCTGAACCCCGAGGGGAACCTCGTCAACACCTTGCACCTGCCGGTGCTCGCCGCCGGTGACGGCGGCGCCTTCACCACGGCCACCGACCTGCACCGGTTCTGGGGGGCCCTGACGGCGGGGCAGATCGTCTCGCCGGCCACGCTCGCCCGGATGACCGCGGCTCGGCACGACGTGCCCGAGGAGGGGATGCGCAGTGCGATGGGTTTCTGGCTGCACCGCTCGCACCCAGCCCTGATCATCGAGGGCTACGACGCGGGGGTCTCCTTCCGGTCGACCCACCTCGACGAGTCGCGGACGACCGTGAGCGTCCTCGGCAACAGCTCCGAGGGCGCCTGGCCGGTGATCGCGACCCTCGCACGCGACATCGACGTCGAGCTCGCGCGATAGCGGCCCGGGGGTCAGGCGGAACGGGGGTCAGTCGGAACGGGGGTCAGGCGGTGCGGGCGGTGGTGATGCCGACGAGGTCGAGCAGGGCCGCACGAGCCTCGTCACCGATCGACGTGGCGTCCCCGAGGGCGCTCGTCGCGGCATCCGCGAGCCGGGTGATCTCGTCCTCGAGCCGCGCCACCGCACCCGACCCGACGATCGTGGCGCGCAACTCCTCGACCTGCGACGCGTCCAGGTCGGCGCGGCCGACGAGCGACTCCACCCTTGCCTGACCGCCGGCGTCGAGACCGGCCAGCGCATGGGCGAGCAGCACGGTGCGCTTGCCCTCGCGCAGGTCGTCACCGGCGGGTTTGCCGGTCTCCTGCGGGTCGCCGAAGACCCCGAGCAGGTCGTCACGCAGCTGGAAGGCCCGGCCGAGGTCGAGCCCGTAGCGCGACAGCGCCTCCACGCCCGCGTCGTCCAGGCCACCCGTCGTGGCCCCGATGAGCAGCGGGTGCTCCACGGAGTACTTCGCGCTCTTGTAGCGAATCACCCGGTCGGCCCGCTCGATGCGCTCGGCCGCGGGCAGCCCGTCCCACGGGCGCATCGACTCCACGACGTCGAGGAACTGCCCGGCCATCAGCTGGGTGCGCATCCGGTCGAAGACGGGGCGCCCGCGCGCGAGGTCACTCTCTGAGAGTCCACAGGTGGCGTACACCTCGTCGGTCCACGTCAGGCACAGGTTTCCGGCGAGCACCGCCCCGGCCAGGCCGAACCGGTCGCTGTCGCCTCCCCAGGCCCGCCCACTGTGGGCGCTCGCGAACGCACGGTGGGCGGCCGGCATCCCGCGGCGGGTGTCGGAGTCGTCCATGACGTCGTCGTGGATGAGGGCTGCGGCCTGGAACAGCTCCATCGAGC